>JAESGN010000231.1_pt1 | contig 92489 bp, 86 predicted proteins | sample 9269731 | NCBI WGS metagenome assembly JAESGN01 (sample SAMN15720683, study PRJNA650826) | algae metagenome | isolation source: Mojavia pulchra JT2-VF2 and co-occurring heterotrophs from desert soil | place: USA: Cadiz Valley, Joshua Tree National Park, CA | collected 1998-06-08
ATCGGACAATCCAGCGGATGGTTGATCAGCAGGAATTCCATCACGCCTTCGCGGGCCTTCTTGACCATCGGCGTGTTGGTGAAGACTTCCGGAAGCTCGCCGTTCGGGCCAGGCCGTACGTCGCGCACGCCCATGGCGCAGGAGGCTGCCGGCTTCGGCGGACCACCCTTCACTTCGACGAGGCACATCCGGCAATTGCCAGCGACCGACAGTCGTTCATGGAAACAAAAGCGCGGGACTTCGGCGCCGGCTTCCTCACACGCCTGCAACAGCGTGAAATGATCCGGAACCTCGATCTCTATACCGTCGACCTTCAGCTTTGCCATATTCGCCTTCCTGCCTCACGCTTTCGCGCATCTCTCCGGAGCCTTCCAGCTCCACCGGCGACCTGCCCTTAAGTGGCCCGTCGCCCGTTCATTTCCTCAAGTCCGGCAAGCGCCCCAGCACCGCCGAACCATAAATTCACTTGCCGGTGCGGGCCTTGCCGCCTGCAAGACGCTTGGCCTGACCGGTCCAGTCGTCCCGCAGGGTCCGTCCGTCGAGCCCCAGCTCCGTGTCCAGTGCGGCCAGCGCTTCCGGCTCCAGCTCTGCGATCTGCTGAATGCGGGTGATCCCCCTGCCCTTCAGCATCTGCTCCAGCTTCGGCCCTATGCCGTCGATCCGCTTCAGGTCGTCTGTCTTGCCACCCTTGCGGGCCGGCGCTGCCTTGACCGTCTTTTCCGGCACCTCCACCTTGGCTGCCTCTGCCACCTTTGCGGTGGTGCCTGCAGCCGGGCGTTTCGGCGCCTTCGTCTTCGCTCCAGCCTTGGCCACCGGCTTCGCCACCTCGGGCTTTGCCTTAGCATTCGCCTTCGAACCGGTCTTCGGCTCAGCCTTTACCGGGCTTGCCTTGGCCGGCTTCGGCTTGGGCGCAGCTGGCGCTGCTTTTACTTTTTCCTTCACCGCCTCAGGCGTCACGACCGGCTTAGGCTGCGCGGCCGGCTCTGGTGCCGTGCTCGCTTCCTTGGCCTTGCGCTCGTCTTCCAGCTGCCGGGCCAGCTCTCCGGTCAGATCCATGGCGCCCTGCAGGGAGCCGAGGAAAAACCGGCTCATCTGGGCTGCCATGCCGAAGCCGAATGCCGTGGCAGCGGCCAGAGCGGCCGCCGGGTTCATCAAAGGATCGGTCGCGTCGGACACGGGTGGCACGTCAGCCGGATCGCCCGGCCGGCCCTTCCCGTCTTTGTCCGAACCGCTGGCCATTCCTATCAGTCCTTATTCTGCCGCTTCCATCACCACGCCATGGGCGATCGCGTTGCGGGTATACTGGTCGATGCGCTGTTCGATTTCCGGGCGGAAATTGCGGATCAGGCCCTGGATCGGCCAGGCTGCCGCATCACCCAGCGCACAGATCGTGTGACCTTCGACCTGCTTCGAGACCTGCAGCAGCATGTCGATCTCGCGCTTCTGGGCATTGCCCTTCACCATGCGCTCGACCACACGCATCATCCAGCCTGTGCCCTCGCGGCATGGCGTGCACTGACCGCAGCTCTCATGCTTGAAGAAGGCGGCGATGCGCCAGATTGCCTTGATGATGTCGGTCGACTTGTCCATGACGATCATGCCGCCGGTGCCGAAGGACGACTTCACTTCGCGCATGCCGTCGAAGTCCATGATCGCATCGGCCATGTCTTCGCCCTTGACGACCGGGCAGGAAGCACCGCCCGGAATGACCGCGAGCAGATTGTCCCAGCCGCCGCGAATGCCGCCGCAATGGGTTTCGATGATTTCGCGGAAAGTCAGGCCCATGGTTTCTTCAAAGGTGCAGGGCTTGTTGACGTGGCCGGAGACCATGAACAGCTTCGTGCCGACATTGTTCGGACGGCCAAACGACGAGAACCAGGCGCCACCGCGACGCAGGATGGTCGGGGCAACAGCGATCGATTCGACGTTGTTGACCGTGGTCGGGCAGCCATAGAGGCCCATGTTCGCCGGGAACGGGGGCTTCAGGCGCGGCTGGCCCTTCTTGCCCTCAAGGCTTTCGAGCAAAGCTGTTTCTTCGCCGCAGATATAGGCGCCGGCGCCGTGATGGACGTAGACGTCGAAATCCCAGCCGCACTTGTTGTTGGTGCCGAGAAGACCTGCGTCGTAGCACTCGTCGATGGCGCGCTGCAGCTCTTCGCGTTCGCGCATATATTCGCCGCGAACATAGATGTAAGCCGTGTTGGCGCCCATGGCGAAACCGGCGATGACGCAGCCTTCGATCAGCGTGTGCGGATCGTGGCGCATGATTTCGCGGTCCTTGCAGGTGCCGGGTTCCGACTCATCCGCATTGACGACGAGGTAATGCGGGCGACCGTCGGATTCCTTCGGCATGAAGGACCACTTGAGACCGGTCGGGAAGCCTGCGCCGCCGCGACCGCGAAGGCCGGAGGCCTTCATCTCGTTGATGATCCAGTCCCGGCCCTTTTCGATGATCTGCTTTGTACCATCCCAGTGGCCGCGCGACATTGCCCCCTTCAGGGACTTGTCCTTGAGGCCGTAGATATTGGTAAAGATGCGATCCTGATCCTTCAACATATCCTAAACCCTCAACGCGGCTTCTTGCCGAAGACCTTGATGTATTCCGCTTCGCCGCCCTTGGCGAGCGCCTTGGCCTGCTTGACCCAGTCGTCCCGCTCAATGCGGCCGGAGAACTTGAGGTAGCTATCGACCCATTCGCGCTCCGCCTTCTTCCACTTGGCGATCTGCTCGAATGTGTAGACGCCAAGCCCGTTCAGCGTGGCTTCGATCTTCGGACCGACGCCCGAGATCATCTTCAGGTCGTCAGGCGTTGCCGGGCGCTCGATGCCGGCGGGACGATTCTTCTCGTCCAGGGCAGCGGCGGGCGCCGGAGCGGAAGCGACCGGCGTGGCGACAGCTTCCTTGACGGGGCGCGCGGTGTCGGCGGAATCACCCTTCACCTTCGTGTTGGCAGCGGCGGCCTTCTTGTCGGTCGCCGGGGTCTTCAGCGACTTGTCGGTTTCCGGCGCATCCGTCACGGGCTTCGCCGCATTGGCCGGCGGGACAGACGCTTCTGGGGCTGGAGCCGCTGCCGGTGCATCCGAGAAGCGGATCGGCTGGATGGCGTCGGTCAGGGTGACCGGACCACCGACGGGGGCCGAGAAGACGCGATCGACTTGCGGACCGGGCTTGATGTCAGAGCCCTTGCCAGCGGCAAAGCGGTCGATGATGTGTTCGAGCTGCGTCGTCGTCAGGTCTTCATAGGCGTCCTTGAAGATCATCACCATCGGCGCGTTGACGCAGGCGCCCTGACACTCGACCTCTTCCCAGGACAACGTGCCATCCGCATTCTGATGCAGCGGCTCCGGGTGGATCTTCGACTTGCAGACGTGGATCAGATCTTCCGCGCCGCGCAGCATGCAGGGGGTCGTGCCGCAAACCTGGATATGGGCGCGCGTGCCGATCGGCTTCAGCTGGAACTGGGTGTAGAAGGTTGCCACTTCGAGGACGCGGATGAAGGGCATGTCGAGCATCTCGCCGACATACTCGATCGCAGCCTTGGTGACCCAGCCTTCCTGCTCCTGCGCCCGCATCAACAGCGGGATCACCGCCGATTGCTGGCGGCCAGCCGGATATTTGCGGATTGTGGCCTCAGCCCAGGCGATGTTTTCCGCATTGAAGGAAAACGCTGCGGGCTGGAATTGCTCTTCGGCTAGTCGACGAACGGACATACTTCCTCACGCCTTGTCTCAGTTTATGGAACCACACCGCGTATTCGTCACATTGACGAATTCGCAGGCATAGGCCGAATTATCTTTCTGCAGGAACACGAAGAGCTTCGACCCGGTCCAGGACGAAGTCTTGATCTCATAACCCTGCTCGATCAGCTTGGCCATCGGCACGGTCGCTTTTGTCGCCACGGCATCCGTATCCTGCGCCACCACGGATGTGGCAGCGGCGAGACAGATGACACTGGCGACAACAGCTCTCAGCATCAGCGGTCAACTTCCCCGAACACGATGTCGAGCGAACCGAGGATCGCCGAAACGTCTGCCAGCTGGTGGCCGCGGCACATGAAATCCATGGCCTGGAGATGGGCATAACCCGGAGCGCGGATCTTGCAACGATACGGCTTGTTCGTCCCGTCGGAGACGAGATAGACGCCAAATTCGCCCTTCGGCGCTTCGACGGCCGCATACACTTCACCAGCCGGCACGTGGTAGCCTTCGGTGTAAAGCTTGAAGTGGTGGATCAGGCCTTCCATCGAACGCTTCATCTCGCCACGCTTCGGCGGAACGACCTTGCCATCCAGCGAGGACACGGGGCCGGTCTTGGCGTCGCCCAGCAGGCGATTGACGCACTGCTTCATGATCTTCACCGATTCGCGCATTTCGAACATGCGGATCAGGTAACGATCGTAGCAGTCGCCGTTCTTGCCGACCATGATGTCGAAGTCGAGATCGGCATAGCATTCGTACGGCTGCGACTTGCGCAGATCCCAGGCAGCACCGGAGCCGCGGACCATGACGCCCGAGAAACCCCAGGCCCAGCAGTCTTCGAGGCTGACTACGCCGATATCGACGTTGCGCTGCTTGAAAATGCGGTTGCCGGTCAGGAGGTCGTCGATGTCATCGAGCTTTTCGGGGAACTGGTCGCACCATTTGCCGATATCCTCGACGAGATCATGCGGGAGGTCCTGGTGAACGCCGCCGGGACGGATATAGGCGGCGTGCATGCGCGAGCCGGAAGCGCGCTCATAAAACACCATCAGTTTCTCGCGCTCTTCGAAGCCCCAGAGCGGCGGCGTCAGCGCACCGACGTCCATGGCCTGCGTCGTGACATTGAGGAGATGCGAGAGGATACGACCGATTTCCGAGTAGAGAACCCGGATCAGCTGTCCGCGGATCGGGATCTGGATGTCGAGAAGCTTTTCGACGGCCAGAGAATAGGCATGCTCCTGGTTCATCGGCGCGACATAGTCGAGGCGATCGAAATAGGGCAGCGCCTGCAGATAGGTCTTGGTCTCGATCAGCTTCTCGGTGCCACGATGCAAGAGGCCGATATGCGGATCGACGCGCTCGACGATTTCACCGTCGAGTTCGAGCACGAGACGAAGAACGCCGTGCGCCGCGGGGTGCTGAGGCCCAAAATTGATATTGAAGTTACGGACATTATGCTCAGTCATGGTCCCTGCCCTTCCGCTCACTTGGCCGCTTTTTCATCGCCGGGCAGCACGTAATCCGTGCCTTCCCAGGGCGAGAGGAAGTCGAAATTGCGGAATTCCTGCTTCAGTTCGACAGGCTCGTAGACCACGCGCTTGGCGTTGTCGTCGTAACGAACCTCGACGAAACCGGTCGTCGGGAAGTCCTTGCGCAGCGGGTGGCCCTCGAAACCGTAGTCGGTGAGGATGCGGCGCAGGTCCGGGTGATCGGTGAACAGGATGCCGTACATGTCCCAGGTTTCGCGCTCGAACCAGTCGGCGCCCGGGAACACGGGACAGGCCGACGGGACCGGCTTGAACTCGCTGGTCGCGACCTTGATGCGGATGCGCAGGTTCTGACGCGGCGACAAGAGGTGATAGACCACGTCGAAACGCTCTTCGCGCTTCGGATAGTCGGCACCGCAGATGTCGATCAGGTTGACGAAGCCGCACTGGACGTCGTCGCGCAGAAACGTCAGCAGCGAAATCAGGTTTTCCGACTTCGCCGTCAGCGTCAGCTCGCCGAAGCGGATCTCGCTCGAAGCGATGAGAGCACCACGCATCTCTGCGAGATAGGATGCAAGCTCGTTCAGGGCTTCACTCATGTTTTCAGTCCCTTCGCCTTACCGCTCGATCGTTCCGGTGCGCCGGATCTTCTTCTGCAGCAGGAGCACGCCGTAAAGCAGTGCCTCTGCCGTGGGGGGACAGCCCGGCACATAGATGTCGACCGGCACGACGCGGTCGCAACCACGCACGACGGAATAGGAATAGTGATAGTAGCCGCCACCATTGGCGCAGGAGCCCATCGAGATGACGTAACGCGGCTCCGGCATCTGGTCATAGACCTTGCGGAGAGCGGGCGCCATCTTGTTGGTCAGCGTGCCAGCGACGATCATCACGTCCGATTGGCGTGGGCTAGCGCGCGGAGCAAAACCGAAGCGCTCAGCGTCGTAACGCGGCATCGACAGCTGCATCATCTCGACGGCGCAGCAGGCAAGACCGAAGGTCATCCACATCAGCGAACCGGTACGGGCCCAGTTGATCAGCTCGTCGGTCGAGGTGACCAGAAAGCCCTTGTCGGCGAGCTCGTTGTTGATCTCGCCGAAGAAACGGTCGTCGCTGCCGATGGGCTTGCCCGTATTGGGGTCAATGATGCCCTTGGCCTGCGGAGCCACCATCGTGGCGTCGGACTGGATCACTCCCATTCGAGCGCCCCCTTCTTCCATTCATAGATAAATCCGATGGTGAGAACACCGAGGAACACCATCATCGACCAGAAACCGAACCAGCCAATCGCGCTGAAGGACACCGCCCAGGGAAACAGGAAGGCGACTTCGAGGTCGAAGATGATGAAGAGGATCGACACCAGATAGAAGCGGATGTCGAACTTCATGCGCGCATCGTCGAACGCGTTGAAGCCGCACTCATAGGCCGAAAGCTTCTCCGAATCGGGCGCCTTGTAAGCCACGGCAAATGGCGCCACGAGGAGCGCAATACCGATGACGAGGGATATACCGATGAAGATGGCGATCGGAAGGTAGGAACTGAGCAGTTCAGTCATCATATCACCCTGCTTGTCTCTAATGCCACGAAGCATTTAGGGCGGAGCCGACAAGCCGAAAGAGAGTTGCAACGAGCCGTGGTTAGCGCAGGCGGACAGTCAGCGCAAGTGCTCCAAAGCCTTTTCACCCGATACCGGAGAGCACCTTACCAGCGGGTAAAAATCCTGTCTCGTGCAATCCGCATCGCAGCGCACAAAGACACAGATATCGGAGGAAACTGTTGAAGAAGAAATGGCGCGAGTGACGGGGCTCGAACCCGCGACCTCCGGCGTGACAGGCCGGCACTCTAACCGACTGAGCTACACCCGCGCATTGTCGTGGACATCATCCACGGCGGCCGCAAGTTACGGCCTTGACTTGATATTCTTGGGAATGGCGCGAGTGACGGGGCTCGAACCCGCGACCTCCGGCGTGACAGGCCGGCACTCTAACCAACTGAGCTACACCCGCGCATTTCCAAAGTGGGGATCAAGTGAACCCCGGCGACCGGGCTTGCCCTGTCGTTGAGCGGCTCTCTACGGGGTTCATCTGGAGGTGTCAAGCAGCTTTCAAGACAAAACCATGACCGGCCGTTTTTTATCCTCAGCCCCTCCCCCGCCCGCTCCGCCGCCCCTCCTCTCGCGACACCACGCCGCAGGCGCATTTGCGGGATTCTCAAACGTTTTCCACACCTGGTCTGTGGGAGGATCGCAAAAAAAGAAAAATTTCCGAGAAAAACTCTTGCGGAATTTCCGCGATCCGCATAGATCACGGCCACCGACGCGGCGGACATGATCCGACCAGCGCACGGGCGATTAGCTCAGTTGGTAGAGCGCCTCGTTTACACCGAGGATGTCGGGAGTTCGAGTCTCTCATCGCCCACCATTTCTTTCCCGATGTCACAGAAATAATCTTGCGCGCCTATGGCATTCACTTGCTTGCGCGCCCATTGCGCGTGGTACAGCCTTTAGAGGTCAAAACGCAGAGCGGGCGGAACCGTTCGATCCCGCCCGCCCACTCATTCCCGATTCGAGTCGCCTCAGTCCTGTGCCAGCACAATCACCATGTCATCCGCCGTGTACGCCATCAGCTCCGCGCGGTTGGGATTGACGGTCACACCGCCGAGATTGCGCTCATCGGCATCCCCTACCCGCTGGCGGCGGTGGCCGATGGCGATTTCGCCGCGGCGAAGGGCTGCGAGCGCGACCGTAAAGAAGTTCACCGGCTGGCCGATATCGACATAATCGCTCATCGGCCGCATATAGATCTCCGAGCCGTCGACATCGAGCAGTTCGGCAAAGATCGCCGCCATGAATTCGTTTTCCGAGGCCTGGGCGAGCATCAAGCTGACCAGCTTGTTGCTGACTACGAAATCATCGGCCCTCGTGACCTCTGCAAGCTCGCGATTGCGGACATCGGTCATCTCGCTCACCACGTTGATGTGGAGGCCGGCGCTTTCGGCAATCTTGCGCAGATGCAACAGAGTGATCAGCGTTCGCGTGTCAGCCGATTGCATGGCCATGTGATCGCTGTAGCCGAGTACCAGCACGTGGTCATACGACGGGATGTCGAGCGCTTCGAGTGCCGCCTTGCTGCTGGTGTCGATCACGTGGTGATGGACCGTCATGTGGTCGTTGGGCAGGGTCAGGCCGGCAATGTCGGCTTCAAACTCCGGGGTATTGGCGGCGATCGTCAGGACCGAGCCGGGAGCGACATAACGACCGAGTTCGGTTGCAATCACAGGACCGCGGCGGTTCCAGCCGAGGACGAGCGTACGCTCGGGCTGGGCATCACGCGCAACCGGCGGGCGGATGGCGTTCTGGGCGATCTGAGGTGCCCCAGACCAGACCTGGATCGAGGCGTCGTCCTCGGCGATGATGACAAGGCGCTCGCCAGCCCCGATGACGCGATTCGGTGAAGGGTTCAGGTGGATGCGGCCATCAGCATCGCAGACGCCGATCAGCGTGCTCGTGTCATAGGACATGACCGCCGTGCCGAATGGCTTGCCCTCCAGCTGCGGCTGGGCCAGCGTATAGATCTCGCAGCCGTCGAAATCGAGGAGCTCGGTATAGACGGCCGAGAGGCCCGACTGGCGGCTGGTATGCACAACGATTCGCGAGATCAGGTCATCGGCGAGCACGAGCTGCATTTCCTTGCCGCCGACAATGCGGGCGACTTCGGTGTTCTGCGCTTCGCGGATCTCGGCGGCGATCATGTAAGGCTCGGGCCGGCGTCCGGGGTCGTTGACCAGCGCCAGCACCGACTTGATCACCTGCGAATCAGGATCCTCGTCTTCCGGCGACAGCACGATGATCGAGCGAGAGGTGTGCGGATTGACGATGGCGAGATCGTAAAGGTCGGTTGGATCGCCACTGCGGCAGATGATCTTGGTGTTCTTGAGGTCGCCCACCTTGGTCGCGATCTCGTCTTCCATCTCCACCTTGTCGCGGTTTGCCATGATGACGATGCGCGGGCGCCTGCGGCTCTGGTTGGCAATCACCAGTTCCGAGATGACGTCGAAGATCGATGAGGACCAGTTGAGGATGATCGTGTGATCGCTCTCAAGAACGCGGGAGCGGCCTTTGCGCAATTCGTCGAGCTTGTTTTCCAGGCCCGAGCTGATGACGCCGATCAAGGCGGAGAAGACGAAGATGCCGGCGAGCGTGACCACGAGCGCGACGAGGCGGAAGCCCCAGCCCTGGTCGCCGCCCATGGTGCCGGCGTCGAAGGTGCGCATCAGCGATTCCCAGGTGCCCTCGATGAAGCTGACGGGTTCACCGCCTTCAGGCGCGATACCCGTCAGTGCCAGAAAGGCGCCGGCCAGGCTGATCACCACCAGCGAAATCAGGGCCAGCCAGCCGATCAGCGCAATCGCGCCGCCCGCCATGCTCTTGTCGAACTCATAGCGCAACCGCGCCCGCCACGTATTGCTCGTCTTCATTGCTGTACTTTCAGGTGATCGCCGGAATGAGGAAATGTGCCCTCGCAATGGCAAGGGTTCCCTTAAGATTCAATCGGATTGCAAGTCCCTGAACCGGGTGAACCCTATAAAAGTCGCAGCCGAGACGCGGTCCTCGCCGAACAGTCGACACCCCTCGTGCGACATGCCTTCACCCGAACACGCAAAAGGCTCGCAACCTTGCGATTGCGGGCCTCTCTTCACTCAGGAGTTTGATGCTTACTTGCCGCCGATCGGACGGGTGGCAGCTGCCTTTTCGACCATGGCCGTGACTTCCGCACGGCGTGCGCCTTCAAGCGGCATGCGGGGCATGCGGACGCGCTCGGAGCCCCGGCCCATGATCTGCTCGGAAAGCTTGATCGACTGGACGAGGTCGTGTTCGGCATCGAGGTGCAGCAGCGGCATGAACCAGCGGTAGATGCGGCGGGCTTCCATCCAGTCGCCACGGTCGGCGGCGGCAACCAGCGCCACCGATTCGGCCGGGAAAGCGCTGGTGAGACCGGAGACCCAGCCCTTGGCGCCGAGCATCAGGCCTTCGAGTGCCACGTCGTCAAGACCGGCGAAGATGTCGTAGCGGTCACCAAAGGCGTTGAGCAGGTCGGTGAAGCGGCGCGGATCGGGCGCGCTTTCCTTGACCGCCTTGATGTTCTTGACGCCGTCGAGGGCTTCAAGCACTTCCGAACCGATATTGACGCGGTAGGCCGGCGGGTTGTTGTAGAGCATGATGGGCAGGCCGGTTGCCTCGGCCACCGTCTTGAAATGGGCAACCAGTTCATGCGGCTTCGGCACATAGACCATGGCCGGCAGAACCATCAGGCCATCGGCGCCGATCTTTTCCGCATCGCGGGCATAGGCCGCTGCGCGGCGGGTGTCGAATTCCGATACGCCGGTCACGACCGGCACGCGGCCGTTCACGACTTCCACGGCGGCCTTCAGGATCGTGCGCTTTTCTTCCGGGTCGAGCGAGTTGTTTTCGCCGCAGGTGCCCATGACGATCAGGCCATTGACGCCGTCGTTGACGAGGGCATCGAGCACCCGCTGCGTCGCGTCGATATCGACGGACAGGTCTTCATGGAATTGAGTCGTTGCGGCGGGGAAAACGCCGTGCCAGCCGGTGGTCATGGAAAGCTCCTCTTGAGTGGGTGTATTCTCAATATACAAATTGTCGACAAGGCGCAAGGGGCGTGTTTCGGCATCGCCTGCAGGACGAGCATCAGATCCGTTTCGACGGGTCAGACTGGATCAGGCGAACGGATCGGCCGGCCCCCGCGCAGGCTGGGTGAACCACTGAGGCCCCTCCTCCGTCATGTGGATGTGATCCTCCAGGCGGATGCCGTAGCGGTCAGGGAACACGATCATCGGCTCGTTGGAGAAACACATGCCGGGGGCAAGGCGGGTCTGATTGCCCCTGACGATGTAGGGTTCTTCATGGATCTCGAGGCCCAGGCCATGACCGGCGCGGTGGGGCAATCCTGGCAGGTGGTAATCCGGCCCGAGGCCATGGCGGACGATTTCGGCACGGGCGGCATCATCAAGGCTGCCGCAGGTCGCACCCAGTTTTGCTGCATCGAAGACGGCCTGCTGGGCTTGACGCTCGATCGCCCAATGGCGGGCGAAGTCCGGGGTCGGTTCGTCGAGCACATAGGTGCGGGTGAGATCGGAATGATAGCCGTCAATCCGGCAGCCGGTGTCGACGAGGATGACATCACCCGGAGCGTAGTTCTGCTCGCCATCGGCGCCATGCGGCAGCGATGTGGCGACACCGAAGGAGACGATGCAGAAGCTCGACCCGCCGGTGTCTCCCAATGTGCGGTGTTCGGCATCGATGAAGCGCACGACCTCCGATGCGGCAATGCCCGGACGGATGAAGGCATGGGCGCGGCGATGGACTTCCAGCGTCAAGCCCATGGCGTATTCGATCAGCGCGATTTCCGATGGAGACTTGCAGAGCCTGAGGTCGCGCAGCAAGCGGGTCCCGTTCACCAATCGCTCTGCGCCGATTGCGCGGGTGAGCGCGTGATAGACGAAGAGCGGCAGGGCATCGTCGAGGGCGATCTTTGCACCCTGCGGCAGAAGCGATGCGACAAGCGCTGCACTGTCCTCGTCCTCCTGCCAGACGGCGATCTCGCCCTCCAGGCGCGGCAGGGTCTCGACGCGGCTCTGCTCGAAACCAGGCACGATGTAGACAAGCCGGTCGGCCAAAACGACGGCCCCGACGAGACGCTCGCTCTGGTGCCAGACGAGGCCGGTAAAGTAACGCAGGCTTTCGGTCGAGCCGAGAAGTACGGCCCCGACATTGGCCTCGGTCATGGCCTGACGGAGCGCGGACAGGCGCTGCTGGCGTTCAGCCATCGTGATGAGCGGCGGGCGGGTTGCGGTGGTCATGGATTATCCTTGAATGGAAGCGGTCCCCGACCCTGAGGCAGGAACCGATAAGAAATGGGAGCAGATGGCCGTCTCAAAGGCCGGTGATGGCGGTCGCCTTGGCGAAATCGCGGGCGACATAATCCTGGATCTGCCGGACGATCTGTTCGCCATGGGCGATCGCCAGCCGGTCGGCCTCCTCGGCATCGCCGGCACGGATGGCTGCGATCATGGCCTCGTGCTCCTCGACGTAACGCTTGGGCAGACGGTCGTCGAAGGTCGAGTAATAGAGCCTGAGGATGCGGCGGCCTTCGTCGAGCAGGCGGGCGAAGAAGGTGGTGTAGTAGGGATTGCCGGCACGCTCGGCGATGGCGACGTGGAATTCCCTGTTGGCCTCGATCATGGCGAAGGCGTCCTGCGCCTCGACAGCGGCCGCGAATTCAAGCTGCCGCTCGGTGATGGCCTTCATCCAGGCATCGCCCTGCCGGAGTGCAGCCCCACGTGTGGTGACACGGTACATCAGGCAGAGCGCTTCGAAGTAGGTCGGCAAGCTGGAGAAATCGATCGTGGCGACGATGGTGTTGCGATTCGGCAGCGTGGTCACAAGGCCGTCGGACGTCAGCCGCAGCAGCGCCTCGCGGATCGGCGTCCGGGACATGCCGAATCGCTCTGACAGACGGGTCTCGTCGAGAGGACTGCCCGGCGCGCGCTCCATCGACAGGATTTCGTGGCGCAGCGCCTGGTACACAGTCTCCGTGCCGGAACCGCGTATCCGCGGCCCCTCGCCCTGCCCGCCGTCGTTCAAACCGCTCATTGTCAATTCCCTGCCCAGCATGACCGGTTGCGCTCTTAGTGCGCAATCTGCATGCAAGACAGCGGGGAACCTCGGTTAAGTCAAGCCTTCGCCTTCCGCTTGCCGATCGGGAAATGGGCAAAGCCGTATTTCGCCATTTCCTCCGGCTTGTAGATGTTGCGCAGGTCGACGATCACAGGCACCTTCATCTCCGTCTTCAGGCGACGGAAGTCGAGCGCGCGGAATTCGTCCCATTCGGTCACCACGACAATGGCCTCGGCACCGGCGGCGACTTCATAGGGGTTCTTGCCGTAGACGACCGGCCCCAGCATCGATTTCGCCGCTTCCATGCCCTCCGGATCGAAGACGTGGACGTCAGCCCCGCCGTCGAGCAGCGCCTGGACGATGGTGATCGAAGGGGCGTCGCGCATGTCGTCGGTATTAGGCTTAAACGTCAGCCCCAGCACGGCGATCTTCTTGCCGCGCACCGAGCCACCGCAGACGGTGATGACCTTGCGGCCCATGGCGCGCTTCCGATTGTCGTTGATGGCAACCGTCGTTTCGATCAGACGCAGCGGGCTGTCGAAATCCTGAGCGGTCTTGACCAGCGCCAGCGTGTCCTTGGGGAAGCAGGAGCCGCCATAGCCTGGACCGGCATGGAGGAACTTGTCGCCGATGCGCTTGTCCATGCCGATGCCCTTGGCGACCTTCTGGACGTCCGCACCGATCTGCTCGCAGAGGTCGGCGATCTCGTTGATGAAGGTAATCTTCATCGCGAGGAAGGCGTTGGCTGCGTATTTGATCAGTTCAGAGGTGCGGCGTTCGCAGAAGTAGAGCGGCGCTTCGTTGAGATAGAGCGGGCGATAGACTTCGCGCATGATGTCGATGGCGCGTTCGTCTTCGGAGCCGATGACGATACGGTCCGGCCGCTTGAAGTCGGATATGGCAGCGCCCTCGCGGAGGAATTCGGGATTGGAGACGACCTTGATGTCCTTGTCCGGGAATTCTTCGCGGAAGATGCGCTCGATCTCATCACCGGTGCCGACAGGCACGGTGGATTTGGTGACGACGACGGTAAAGCCGGTGACGGCTGCCGCGATCTCGCGGGCGGCGGCATAGACATAGGACAGGTCGGCATGGCCATCGCCACGGCGCGAGGGCGTCCCAACCGCGATGAAGACGACATCGGCATCAGCAACCGGCGTTGCCAGATCGAGCGAAAAGCTCAGGCGACCGGCTTCGCGGTTATGGGCGATGATGGCATCTAGCCCGGGTTCGAAAATCGGCACTTCGCCGCGCTCCAGGGCTTCGATCTTGTCTGCGGACTTGTCCACGCAGATCACCTGGTGACCGAAATCCGCCAGGCAAGCCCCCGAGACCAGGCCGACATAGCCCGAACCAATCATCACAATGCGCATTCAACACCTATCGTTCTAACGTCGCTCATCCGGCCGCAGTGCCCTCGTTCCCACATGGAACATGGACGACGACACGAAGATGACGAACCACCGAGCGGGCACCCGGTTCGCTGGCTGCAGATATGGTTGCAGCTACGAAACTCCCGGCTCCGCCGCAGAGAGGGAACTAACCCCGGCAACGGCAACAGTCAAAGAAAATGCGCGGGGCGGTCAGCCGACAGCCGGCAGGTTTTCGCGCAACCGCTTGTGGGCGGCCTCGTCGAGCGAGAAATTCCACATGATGGCAATCGCGGCGAGTTTTGGCAGGATCGGCAGGAAGGCGTAGAGCGCGCCGAGGGTCGATAACGCTGCCGGTGTCTGCGTCGCTGCCTGGTCCCCAACGAAGCCGGCAAGGCCCAAGAGCGGAAAGACCACGCCGGCCGACAACGCCACGGAAAACTTCGTCGTGAAGCTCCAGGCAGCAAAATAGAGGCCTGACCGCTGCTCGCCTGACGCGACCGTGTCATTGTCGACAACATCGGCCTGGATGGCCGGCGGGAGTGTCAGATCGAAGCCGAGCAGAAGGCCGGTCGCAACGCAGACTGCGGCAAAGGGGATCACGTCTCCTTCCCCGAGGAAGCCGGCCACCGAGAAGATAGCGCAGGCCGCAAGCATGGCGAGGCACCAGGCGCGATGTTTGCCAAGCCGTTTGGCGACCGCGACCGATAGGGGCACGCCGGCGATGGCGCAGAGAAAATAGGTAAATAGCAAAGGACCTTGCAGTTCTGGCGCACCCAGTCGCTGGCCGACGAAATAGATGAAGAGGGATGCCGGCACCGCATTGGCAAAGCTGTTGAGCAGAAATGCGGAGACCAGGCGCAGGAAGGGTCCATTGCGGCGAAGGTGGGCGGCACCCTCCCGCAGCGACAGGCGTCGAGTGGACAGGTCCCTGGGTTCGGGCACGGTGGTGACGGCGATTGCGGCTGCAAGAGGCAAGGCAATCGCGATGAAGACGGCCAGCCAGGCGAGGCCATGGAAGCCGGTGGCGCGGTCGAGGCCACCGACGAAAGGCAGCGTGATCGCCAGCAGCGAGCCGATCAGCGTTGCACTCTCCCGCCAGCCGGAGAGGCGCACCCGGGCCTGGTAACCGGTCGCAAGCTCCGCCCCCCACGCCGTATAAGGCAGCAGCGACCAAGTGGCGCCGATCGACAGCGCTGTCCCCCAGAGCGCAAGATAAGCAATCCCGGCATCCACAGGCGGCCAGAACAGCATGAAGGCGGAGAGTGCGGTGAGCGGCGTCGAAATCGCAAAGAAGAACCGCCGTCGTCCGTAACGCGAACGCACCCGGTCGGAGAGCCAACCAAAGATCGGATCAGTCACGGCATCGATCATACGGATCGTCAGCAGCAGGGCGCCGATAGCGGCGAGCGAGATGCCGAAATTATCCGCGTAGAAAGTCGGCACGACGATGTAGAATGGCAGCGCAATCGCCGCGAGCGGCAAAGCCGGCAGCGCGTAGAGCGCCAGGCGGCCATTGGCCGGTTCGTCATTGTGGCTCATGCATGTTCCCGTTCGGCTTCTTGGTTCGGCAGCGAGCCAGAGCGCCCCGCCTCAGGAGGCGGACAACGTCTGTGGTCTTCCCGCTCGCCGGCAGCGCTCGGAGCAATAGACCACCCGATCCCAGTCGCGTTCCCATTTCTTGCGCCAGGCAAACGGCCGGTTGCAGGCGGGACAGGTTTTTGTCGGCAGGTCGCCCTTGCGGAGCATCTTCGGCATCGCGGCTTTGTCCGGTTTCTTTTCTCCAATTCGCGCGCCACGGTCGATTGGATCACAAAGCCGCTGTTGAAGCTTGCCTCCCCCTGCCCCACTTGCTAGCTCACAACGACAATCACGGGAGAGACTTTTACATGAGACAGCATTCCTTCGGTCGCACGGACTTCACCGTCAGCGATATCGGCTTCGGCGCCTGGCAGATCGGCGGATCCTGGGGCGAGGTATCAGAGGCCGATGGCCGGGCAGCCCTCAATGCCGCTCTCGATGCCGGAATGACCTTCATCGACACGGCCGACGTGTATGGCGACGGCCGCTCGGAGAAGATCATCGCCGACGTCTTGAAGGCACGCGGCGGGGAGCGCCCGATGGTCGCCTCCAAGGCCGGGCGTCGGCTCAATCCGCATGTGGCGGATGGCTATACCAAAGCGAATATCGAAGCCTTCATCGACCGCTCGCTGAAGAATCTCGAGATCGACAGTCTTGACCTGGTGCAACTGCACTGCCCGCTGACCGAGGTCTACTACCGTCCGGAGATGTTCGAAGGGCTGGAAGAGATCCGCAAGGCCGGCAAGATCAAGCATTACGGCGTCTCGGTCGAAAAGGTCGAGGAAGCCCTGAAGGCGATCGAATATCCGGGTGTCGTCTCGGTCCAGATCATCTTCAACATGTTCCGCCAGCGCGCGGCAGGACTGTTCTTCCAGGAAGCCAAGCGCCGCAACGTCGCGGTCATCGCCCGCGTTCCGCTGGCCAGCGGCCTGCTCTCCGGCAAGATTACGGCAGCGACGCAGTTCGCGGCAGAAGACCATCGCAACTTCAACCGCAATGGCGAGGCCTTCGACGTGGGCGAGACCTTTGCCGGCGTGCCGTTCGAGACGGGGCTTGCTGCCGTCGAGGAGATCCGCAAGCTGGTGCCGGAAGGCGCGTCCATGGCGCAGTTCGCGCTGCGCTGGATCCTGATGCATGAGGCCGTCACTGTCGTCATCCCCGGCGCCCGCAATGGCGAGCAAGCCAAGGCGAATGCCGCAGCCTCCGATCTTCCTGCGATCTCGGCGGATGTGATGGCAGCTGCCAAGGACACCTATGACCGTCTGATTGCGCCGCATGTGCACCATCGCTGGTAAGACACAGCACAGTTCAAAAAGAAGAGGCCGGGTGAGCGATCACCCGGCCTCTTTCGTTTCATTTCGACGAACTGACGATCAGTTGGTGCCCTGGAGGTTCACTTCCCAGAACAGGGTCTCGCCGGACGAGTCATCCACGCCATCGTTGTCGGTGACGGCGAAAGCCTTGCCGCTCGCATCGAAGGTGAAGCCTTCAAGCTTGTCGAGGACATAACCGTTGGTGGCCGACTTCAGGTCGGGCAGGAAGTCATGCACTTCCTGCTTGGTGACGACAGGCAGAGCTTCGCCGATCTTGGCAGGCTTCAGGCCGGCGATATCAACCGAGTAGAGCTTCTTCAGCTTGGCATTGTCGCCAATCTGGTTGTCACGCTCGACGATGTAGAGCTTGCCGTCATGGGCGGTGATTTCGGACAGGCCGACCCAGCCTTCGCCAGCCTTTTCCAGCGGGTAGTGGACGGCGCCCCATTCCTTGGCCTTCGGATTGTAGGACAGGAGCTTGACCATGCCCTTGTCGTCATCACCCCATTCGCGCTGCACGGCCATCCACAGTGTCATGTCGTCGCCGGTGCCAACGCTGGTGATGCCTTCCAGGCCAAAGCGGGTCTGGCCGGCGAGCAGTTCGACCGGGAAGCCGATCTCGGCCTTGATCTCACCCTTCGCATCGACATTGTAGATGCCATGGCCGACGAGCTTGGCCGAATCGCCTTCGGAAGCGAGCCAGAAGCCACCCTTGCCATCCAGCGTGATGCCTTCGATGTCGAGCTTCTGTGCAGCAGAGCCGCCACGGGTGATCGGCAGGGCCTTGGTGATGACCGCCGGCTTCTGGGTTGCGTCGATCGTGAAGATCGTCGGCTGAGCCGAGTAGAAGCTGTCATTGACGGCATAGAGCGTGCCTGCCTTTTCGGCGTCGCCGACGAGACCGGAGAGAGCGCCCCAGCCGATCGGTGCGCCATCGACAATCTCCGAGCGGAGCGTCGGATAGGCGGGCGTGCCTTCGGCCAGTTCGTAAAGCATCACATGCGAACGGACGCCGCCGTCTTCACCGAGATCCAGTTCGTTGGCGGTGGCGAGCAGGTTGCGACCCGGGATGGCGACGGCACCTTCCGGCGAGACGCCAGAGGGGAGAAGCTGGACCAGTTCCGGCTCGGCACCGGTGTCCTTGTAGACGCCGACGACCGAGGCGCGCTCGGAGAGCACGAAGAAGTACTTCTGGTCGCCGAAGGTCGCAGCTTCCAGACCTTCGAGTTCGACGCCCTTGGACTTGGCACGCTTGTCGGGGAAATGGCCGATCTGGGCGATGGCAAGCTCGAGCGAGGCACCCGATTCGTAGGCCACCTTGCCGGTCTTGTCGAAGATGGTGAAGCTGCGCGAGCCGCCCTTCCAGTCGCCTTCGTTGGCGACGACAAGACGGTCGTCATCCAGCCACTTGATCGCATCCGGCTCGCGAGCCACGCCTTCCTTGCTGCCGGTGAACTTCAGCGCACCGTCAGACTTCGCGTCGATGCCGGCCAGATCCACCTGGCCAGCGGAGAAATGGGCCTTCACTTCGCCGGTCTTGCCGTCGACGATGGCGATGTGGTTGTTTTCCTGCAAGGTGACGGCGATTTCGCCGAGGCCGTTGATCGTGACGAATTCCGGCTCCGGATCATCAGGGACAATTTCAGTCAGACCGGTCAGCGCAACGTGCTTGATCGATGCGCAATCGACAACGCCATCCTTCAGCGATGCGATGACCAGGTCACCGGCGGGCATCTGCGGCAGGTCGCCGTCATTGACGTCCTCATCGCGCTCGTTCTCGATGGCGACGGCGACGAAGCTGTTGTCCTTGGATACGGCAACAGAGTCCGGCTGGCCGCCGAGGTCGCAGCTCGATTCAATCGCCTTGGTGGCGATGTCGACGACAGCAAGCTTGCCGGACGGATTGGTGAAGCTCTCCGAGGTATTGACGCCGACGAGAACCTTTGCGCCGGCAACGGCAACAGACGTGGGCTCACCGTCCATCATCAGCGCGCCGGCGGCCTTCGGGGCCTTGGCATCGGTGATGTCGACAAAGCCGATCGCGCCGAGCGGGCTGTCGGAATAGATGAGCGTCATGCCGTCTTCCGAGGCGGTGACGATTTCGGACGAACTGGTGGATAACTTGTCCTTGTCGGCCGGCAGGTTGCTGGCGACCGGGAAAGAAGCGATGCGATTAAAGACCTGCTCGGCAGCAGCCGGCAGTGCGACGGATGTGAGAAGAGCCGCCGTCAGGGCGACATGAGACAAACGATAGGTCATGGGGGAAACCTCCTGTTTCCTGAAATGGGAACAAAAGGCTTTTGCGTCATGTGAATGACAGGGGGATGACAGGAGTCATCCCCCGCAGAGACTTATCCGACCTGGATCTCGCGCCGCGCCTCGCGCAGCATCAGGAACAGCGAGGCACCGAGGATCAACACCGCACCCAACCAGAGATAGCCGCTCGGCGCGTAGCCGAAGATCAGCCAGCCGGCAAAGACGTTGAGCGGCAGCTTGAGATCATCGAAGGGCTGAATATAGGCCGCATCCGCCGCGTTGTAGGCAAGCGTCAGGAGATACTGGCCGATGGCGGTGAGCAGACCGGCAGCGAGCAGCAGCCAGAGTGCCAATCCTTCCGGAACGGCGAAGCCGGAGGCAGCTGCCAGGCCGGCATTGATCGGCGTCAGCAGGACGAGCAACCAGACGGTGACGGTCTCCGGCGCTTCATACTGCGTCAGGTTCTTCATGATCAGCGAGGAGCCACCCCAAAGCAGTGCCGAAAGGACCGGCAGAAGCGCTGCCAGCGTAAACGTGTCCGACCAGGGCTGGAGTATGATCATCGCGCCGGTGAAGCCCGCGAGCGTTGCCAGCCAGCGGTCGCGACCAATCGTTTCACCGAGAAAGAGGCGCGCACCAATGATGATGAAGAAGGGCGAGGTCATGACGAGTGCGATTGCCTGCCAGATCGGCACGGTCGCGAGACCGGTTACCCAGGCCTGCACACCGAAGGCGGCGAGAAGAACGCGCAGCAGATGGCGGATGGGATAGGCCGTCTTCATGGCGCGCAGGCCGAGACGGAAGAGCAGCGGCAGCGAAAGGACGAGCGCGAAACCATATTGCCAGAAGGCGGTCGAGGCGGGTGGGAAGGCAAGGGTCATGGCCAGCCATTGGGTGACCACGTTGAGCACGGCAAAGGCAATGCCGGCGAGGACCATATATCCGGCGCCGAGAACGGCACGGGAACGCAAGAGCGATACGGAGCTCTGATTCATGTCACTTTTCCTTTTTCCAAAAGGACCAACACAAATCAGGACAGACGAGGACGACGAAGCCCCTCCCCGCATGGGAAGACAGCGACACGCAGCAGGGACGCCCGCCGGGGTCCCCGGGTTCGGGCATCGCCACCTGACCTCATTCTCTTTCATCCGGACTATGACCGTCGGCTCCGGAATTACACCGGATCTGCTGACCCTGCCCTCCCCGTGGGGATTACAGGCGCTCGCGGGCTTGGAGTGTACTCCTTCACCGCCGGTGGGGAGTTTCACCCCGCCCTGAGAACGAATGCCGGAAACCCGGCATGACAGAGATAAGACAGGAATTGCTGCGGTGCAAGAAACAAAAAAGCCCGGCACGAGGCCGGGCTTCATAGGTGTCAGCTGACCATCGGCACCGAAGGGTGGCGACGGTCACGACGGATCAGCTGTTGACAGCGTCCTTCAGGCCCTTGCCGGCCGTGAACTTCGGAACGTTGCGAGCCGGGATATCGACTTCAGCGCCGGTGGACGGGTTGCGGCCCTTGGAGGCTTCGCGACGGGCGACGGTGAAGGCGCCGAAGCCGGCGAGACGGATGTCGCCGCCGTTCTTCAGCTCGGCCTGGACCGTTTCAAAAACGGCATCAACGGCAGAGGCTGCGTCAGCCTTGGTGAGGCCAGCCTTCTCGGCGACCGCGGATACGAGTTCGTTCTTGTTCATGTTTCCACCCTTTCTGATTGGTATGAAACGACTCAAATGATTAAGTCGGGCGGAGAATACGAATGCTTCTGCCCTTCGCAACTCAAAAGCACCCGGAGAGCCCGGAAAACAAGCCGTTTAAGCGTCTTTTCACAAAAAAGGCTGGCACAAGTGCCAGCCTTTTTCGGTGATTTGGAGCTTTATGGCTCAACCATGGCAAATTCGCATCAATGCGCGATGGTTGCTCCGGTTTCATCGGTGGTCTCAACGGTCCCGATTGCCGGCGTTTCGACGGTTCCATCCCATTCAATCGGTTCAGGTACACGCATCAGGGCGTGGCGAATAACTTCGCCCATGCGCGAGACCGGGACGATCTCCATGTTGTTCTTCACGTTGTCCGGAATGTCGGCCAGATCCTTGGCGTTTTCTTCCGGGATCAGAACCTTCTTGATGCCACCACGGAGCGCCGCGAGCAGCTTTTCCTTCAGGCCGCCGATCGGAAGCACGCGACCGCGCAGCGTGATTTCGCCGGTCATCGCCACGTCCTTGTTGACCGGGATACCGGTCATGATCGAGACGATGGCTGTCGCCATGGCAACGCCTGCCGACGGGCCATCCTTCGGGGTCGCACCTTCCGGCACGTGCACGTGAATGTCCGACTTGTCGAAGCGCGGCGGTTCGATGCCGAAATCGACAGCGCGCGAACGGACATAAGATGCCGCGGCCGAGATCGATTCCTTCATCACTTCCTTCAGATTGCCGGTGACGGTCATACGGCCCTTGCCGGGCATCATGACGCCTTCGATGGTCAGCAGTTCGCCGCCGACTTCCGTCCAGGCAAGACCCGTGACAACGCCGACCTGGTCCTCGCCCTCAGCTTCGCCATGGCGGAAGCGCGGAACGCCCAGATACTCGTTGATGTTCTCACCCGTCACGGCAACCGACGTCACCTTGCCCTTGATGATCTCGGTTACGGCCTTACGAGCAAGCTTCATCAGCTCACGCTCGAAGGAACGCACGCCAGCTTCACGCGTGTATTGCTGAATGATCGCGAGGATTGCCGAATCCGACACGGAGAATTCCTCCGGACGCAGGGCATGTTCCTTGATCGCCTTCGGCAGCAGGTGCCGCTTGGCGATCTCGAGCTTCTCATCTTCCGTGTAACCGGCAATACGGATGATTTCCATGCGGTCCATCAGCGGACCCGGGATGTTCAGCGTATTTGCGGTCGTGACGAACATGACATTCGACAGGTCGTATTCCACTTCGAGATAGTGGTCCATGAAGGTCGAGTTCTGTTCCGGATCCAGCACCTCGAGCAGAGCCGAAGACGGGTCGCCACGGAAGTCCATGCCCATCTTGTCGATCTCGTCGAGCAGGAAGAGTGGGTTGGACTTCTTGGCCTTCTTCATCGACTGCACGATCTTGCCGGGCATAGAGCCGATATAGGTGCGGCGGTGACCGCGGATTTCCGCCTCGTCACGGACGCCACCCAGCGCCATGCGCACGTATTCGCGGCCGGTCGCCTTGGCGATCGACTTGGCAAGCGAGGTCTTGCCGACGCCCGGAGGGCCGACGAGGCACAGGATTGGGCCCTTCAGCTTCGTCGCACGCGCCTGAACGGCGAGATATTCGACGATGCGTTCCTTGACCTTGTCGAGGCCGAAGTGGTCCTCGTCGAGGGTCTTTTCAGCCGCATTGAGGTCGATCTTGATCTTCGACTTCTTGTTCCAGGGCAGACCCAGGAGCCAGTCGAGGTAATTGCGCACGACCGTGGCTTCCGCCGACATCGGGCTCATGTGGCGCAGCTTCTTCAGCTCGGCATCGGCCTTTTCCTTGGCTTCCTTGGAAAGCTTGGTCTTGGCAATGCGCTCTTCCAGTTCGGCCATCTCGTCACGGCCGTCTTCGCCGTCGCCGAGTTCCTTCTGGATCGCCTTCATCTGTTCATTGAGGTAATATTCGCGCTGGGTCTTTTCCATCTGGCGCTTGACGCGCGAGCGGATGCGCTTCTCGACCTGCAGGACGGAGATTTCACCTTCCATGAAGCCGAGCGCCTTTTCCAGGCGCGTCTTCACGCTCACCGTTTCCAGCATTTCCTGCTTTTCGGTGATCTTGATGGAGAGATGCGAGGCGACGGTATCGGCGAGTTTCGAGTAGTCCTCGATCTGGCTCGCGGCACCGACGACCTCGGGAGAGATCTTCTTGTTCAGCTTGACGTAATTTTCGAACTCGGAAACGACCGAACGAGACAGTGCCTCGATCTCCACGGGATCTTCGTCGGGTTCTGCCAAGATCCGGGCCGTGGCTTCGTAATAATCTTCGCGGCCCGTGTAGCTCTCGATCTTGGCGCGGGCGCGACCCTCGATCAGGACCTTCACAGTGCCGTCGGGCAGCTTCAGCAGCTGCAGAACGTTGGCCACCGTGCCGACTTCGTAGATGGCGGTCGCCGCCGGATCATCGTCGCTCGCATTGATCTGCGTGGCCAGCATGATCTGCTTATCCGAACCCATCACCTCTTCCAGAGCGCGAATGGATTTTTCACGGCCCACAAACAAGGGGACGATCATGTGCGGAAACACCACGATGTCGCGCAGCGGAAGCACCGGATAGGTGTTCGCCTCGTTTGTTGATGACGTAGTCGTCATTTCAATTCCTTTCAAACGTCCCGGGGAAACGGGACCTGATGACCGACCCAAAGGCATCGGCCATGTTCTTGCTCCCCCAACAAGTGGAGTCGCGAAACCGTCAATTCAAGCCTGCCTGGCGGGTCCGTCGCGAAACTGTGACGGGAAGATGACGCTTTCCCTGGACCCGGACGCTAAAGCACGGACCTGAAGCGAGGCATGCGTGGCGCCATGGCTCGAATTGGCCGGCATTGCCCTCGCATGGCGGGAAAGACGTTACGCAGATACGGATACGCAAACAGAATCCAGGCGGCATCTCACGCAACCGTTCTACCCCAATCGCCCGCAGAGACAACAGCAGACACGGCAAATTCAAGGAAGTTCGCGCCACAGGCCCTGAAAAACGAAAGAGCCCGCCAATGGCGGGCTCTGACTTAAATTGGTAAAGCCCGATGATCAGGCCGAAGCGTTGGCTTTTTCTTCCTGCCGGTCCGCATAGATGTAGAGCGGGCGGGAATTGCCGTTGACGACATCGTCAGAGATGACGACTTCGCGAACGCCGTCGAGTTCCGGCAGTTCGAACATCGTGTCGAGCAGGATCTTTTCCATGATCGAGCGAAGGCCGCGGGCGCCAGTCTTGCGGGTAATCGCCTTGCGGGCGATTTCGCGAAGCGCATCCTCGTGGAAGGACAATTCGACGTCCTCCATTTCGAACAGCCGCTGGTACTGCTTCACAAGCGCGTTCTTCGGCTCGGACAGGATCTGGATCAGGGCGTCCTCGTCGAGGTCTTCGAGCGTCGCCAGGACTGGCAGACGGCCGATGAATTCCGGGATGAGGCCGAACTTGACCAGATCTTCCGGCTCCAGTTCACGCAGCACTTCGCCGACGCGGCGATCGTCTTCCGCCTTCACCGTTGCGCCAAAACCGATCGAGGTCTTTTCGCCGCGGGCAGAGATGATCTTGTCGAGGCCGGCAAAGGCGCCGCCGCAGATGAACAGGATGTTCGTCGTGTCGACCTGCAGGAATTCCTGCTGCGGATGCTTGCGGCCACCCTGCGGCGGAACGGAAGCAACCGTGCCTTCCATGATCTTCAGAAGCGCCTGCTGGACGCCCTCGCCCGACACGTCGCGGGTGATCGAGGGATTGTCCGACTTGCGGGAAATCTTGTCGACTTCGTCGATGTAGACGATGCCGCGCTGGGCGCGCTCGACATTGTAATCCGCAGACTGCAAAAGCTTCAGGATGATGTTTTCGACGTCTTCGCCGACATAGCCGGCCTCGGTCAGGGTCGTTGCATCGGCCATGGTGAAGGGCACATCGATGATGCGGGCCAGCGTCTGGGCAAGATAGGTCTTGCCGCAGCCGGTCGGGCCGACGAGCATGATGTTCGACTTCGCAAGCTCGACATCGCCGCCCTTGGAGGCATGCGACAGACGCTTGTAATGGTTGTGCACCGCGACCGAGAGGATCTTCTTGGCCTGCTTCTGGCCGATCACGTATTCGTCGAGGATCTTGATGATGTCCTGCGGCGTGGGAACGCCGTCACGTGACTTGACCATCGAAGACTTGTTCTCTTCGCGGATGATATCCATGCAGAGTTCGACGCATTCATCGCAGATGAACACCGTCGGTCCGGCAATCAGCTTCCGGACCTCGTGCTGGCTCTTGCCGCAGAAGGAACAATAAAGGGTATTCTTGGAGTCACCGCCGTTGCTTCCGCTGACCTTGCTCATGTCTTTATCCTTCCAGCACGCCGCGCTACCGCCTGGTTGCGGCAGGGCGGTCACTCTCACTGTCCGGTTTCAGCCGCCGCCTTGGGCTGAAACCTCTTCCGATCCGGAGCTACTAGCCGATCCACCAAGAACGAATCGGCGGCAACGAAAACTCCCAGTCTCGGCAGACTATGTGACAAACGATCAACATAGCCTTAATCCATACTATTAGCGCTTTCGCGGCGACTTGAAACCCCCGGCCCTATCACTTCCTGCGGCGCCTTGAGGCGCCGCATGGGCCGAATGTCATCATGCCGACGGTGCAACACCTTCCATTTCAACGCGGGAGGTCAAAATACGGTCGATCAGACCCCATTCCTTCGCCTCGCTCGATTCCATGAAGTGGTCACGGTCAAGCGTGTTCTCGACCTCGTCATAGCTACGGCCGGTGTGCTTGACGTAGATTTCGTTCAAGCGACGCTTCATCTTAATAATGTCACGAGCATGGCGCTCGATGTCCGATGCCTGGCCCTGGAAGCCGCCCGAAGGCTGGTGAACCATGATCCGGGCATTCGGCGTGGCGAAACGCATGCCCTTCTCGCCGGCGGCAAGGAGGAGCGAGCCCATCGATGCGGCCTGGCCGATGCAGAGCGTCGAGACGGCCGGGCGGATGAACTGCATGGTGTCGTAGATCGCCATGCCCGAGGTCACCACGCCACCCGGGGAGTTGATGTAGATCGCGATTTCCTTCTTCGGGTTTTCCGCCTCGAGGAAGAGAAGCTGGGCGCAAACCAGCGAGGCCATGGTGTCCTCGACCGGGCCCGTCAGAAAGATGATCCGCTCCTTCAGCAGGCGGGAGAAGATATCGTAGGAGCGCTCGCCACGATTGGTCTGCTCCACGACCATCGGCACCAGAGCCAGGGCGGTATCAACGGGATTTCTCATGTCAGTCCTTTTCCAGCCTCTCCCCGCCACGTCCGATGGCGGGAATCACGTAAAATCTGTCAACCCCTACATAGAGTGTCCGCACCCTGACATTCAAGACACGAGCGAGGGATATCCTTAATGCCCGCGTCCGTAGCAACGGCCCACACCTAGCGATTTCTGCCCTCCCGTGCCAATGGCTGGGCTTCACAGCAAGAGCCATACACAAGAAAACCCTAACATGGTGAAGTTTCTGTCATCGATCCGCACTGAAATCGCAAACACTTGCAGCAATCTGCCAGATTTCCGTAGCAAGTGCTTAACCCGGCTGGGCCATTGTGGGGCAATTCGGCCCAGACATGAAATTTGGGGATTTTAATCGTGATCGACGTGAAGACGGCGTTTCTGCTCTGGGTGATCCAGGCGGGCACGCTGGCGATTCTCCTTGTTACCATTTGGCTGCATGGCCGCGAGCAACGGCATTTCCTGTGGTTCGGCGTCGGCTTTGCCTTGCATGCGACAGGCCTGGGACTGGTGGGCGGACGGGGAGATATTCCCGACTTCCTGTCCATTCAAGTCGCCAATGCTGTGTCACTGCTCTCCTTCGGCTGCTGGGCTTCGGCAATCTCTGCGCTGGACCGCAGGCGCGCGCCGCTTGCGGCCTGGGTCCCGCCGCTTATCTGGTTTGTGGGCAATCTCTTTCCGGACGTGCGAGAAACCTTTGCGCTGCGGGTGACGCTGTACAATCTGGCTGCGTCTTTCGGCTTCCTCGTCCTTGCCATCTTGATCATGAAAGCAAGCTTCAGCTCTCGTCGCTATCGTCAGATGCTGGCGATTGTCTGGGCGGGACAGGCGGTGTCGGCCCTCGCCTTCGGCATCTTCGTCATCTTTCACCGGCCGGCCAGTTTCCAGGACAACGTCATCGGTGCCTGGATGGGCACCGTCGCCCTGATCGGTTTCATCACGGCCATCGTGATCCTGGCGAAAATGCTGATGGATCGCTCCGAGGAGCGGCTGCAGGCGCTGGTGCGCACCGATCCGTTGACCGGTGTGCTCAATCGCCGCGGCTTCACCGAGGCGTATCAACGGCTGCAGGACGCGGCCTCCTCCTCGGCGCTGGCGCTCCTGATCTTCGATCTGGACCACTTCAAGCAGGTCAACGACGCGCACGGTCACCAGGCCGGCGACCAGGTTCTGCTCGAGTTTTCATCCTTGTGCCGGTCTCTCCTCCCACAGCGGGCCGCGTTCGGACGTACGGGCGGCGAGGAATTCGCGGCCGTGCTGTCAATTTCGGAGCCTCGGGACGCAGCCCTCTTTGCCGAAACCGTTCGGCTCGCGCTTGCAGAGCGGGTGATCGCGACAGACACGCAAAGCCTCAGCGTCACCACCAGCATCGGAATAGCGGTAAGCCCACTTGCGCAGGCAAGGCTGGAGCAGATGATGTCGGATGCCGATAGCGCGCTTTACGCCTCCAAGAGCCAGGGTCGCAACCGTACATCGGTCAAGGCCGGCGCCCGGATCGTCACCGTACCGACAACGCGCACCGACACAGGCGAGGTGCTCGACGAGCAGGTCGACCGACAAGTTTCCATCCTCAAACGAATTGCGGCGGTCGCCACGACGCTGGACAGCTGACCGTCAGCAGGGCAATTGCAGATCCGCAATCATCGGATAAACAGGCATCATGACCGATCATCCCTTTCTCTCCATCGACCCTGCCACCCGCCGCGTCTCGCTCGACGCCCGCGATCCGGCCTTCTACAGCGATCCGAACAGAGCCTATGCAGCGCTGCACTCGGCCTGTCCGACCTTCTATTGGGAAGAGCAGAAGCAATGGTTCTTCACCGGTTATGACCATGTGAATGCGCTATTGCGCGACCGTCGCTTCGGCCGGCAGATCCTGCATGTCGCGACGCGCGAAGAACTCGGAATGCCGGAACCGGCTGAACATACCCGCCATTTCGACAAGGCCGAGGAGCATTCGCTGCTCGAAATCGAGCCGCCCGAACACACGCGGCTGCGCACGTTGGTCAATCGCGCCTTTGTCTCGCGCCATGTCGAGAAGATGACGCCTGAGATAACCGAGCTCGCCAACCGGTTGATCGACGACTTCGAAAAGGATGGCAAGACGGAACTGCTTGCGAGCTTCGCCGATATCATTCCGGTGACGATGATCGCGCGGATGATCGGCATCCCCGAGGAGATGGGGCCGCAGCTGCTCAAATGGAGCCACGACTATGTTGGCATGTACATGTTCAAGCGGACACGCGCCGACGAGGATGCAGCCGATCGCTCGGCCAAGGAGTTCGCCGATTATGTCCGTCAGGTGATCGCCGAGCGCCGCGCCGAGCCGCGCGACGATCTGTTGAGCCACATGATCCATACCGAGCACAAGGGACAGTTGCTCACCGAGGACGAACTGATCTCGACGACGATCGTGCTCTTGAATGCAGGCCACGAAGCGACCGTGCACCAGATCGGCAATTCGGTGCGGATCATCCTCGACAGCGGCATCGATCCGGCGACCCTGTTCACCGACGCGAAGACGACCGAGCGGACAGTGGAGGAGACGCTCCGGATCTGTGCGCCGGTTCACATCTTCCAGCGTTGGTGCCTGGAGCCCTGCGAGATCGATGGAGTCTCCTTCAAGCGTGGCGACAAGGTGAGCCTGATCCTGGCTGCCGCCAATCTCGACCCGCAAAAGTTCCCGGAACCGCTGACCTTCAAGCCCAACCGTGACGAAGGAGCCAATCTCTCCTTCGGCGCAGGCATCCATTTCTGCATCGGCGCGCCGCTCGCCCGTCTCGAACTCAACCTCGTGCTGCCGCTGCTGTTCAAGCGCTTGCCGGGCCTGAAGATAGCAGAGACGCCTACCGTCAAGGACGTCTATCATTTCCACGGCCTTGAGCGGCTCGACCTTACCTGGTGAGCTCGTCAGCATAGCGGGCCATCAACATATCGGTGGCCCGCCGCATCGCAAGGCGCAATTCCGGCGGGTCGAGCACCTCGACTTCACAGGCCAGTTTCAACATTTCCGACACGGCCATGCGCTCCTGCGCAACTGGCAGCCGGACGGTCCTCCACCCGTCCCCATCTGGTTCTCCGATCAATTCGAGATGGGCGCGGACATAAGGTGGCGCCATGTGTTCGATTTCTTTCAGGCCCCAGGGCGAGAGCCGTATGGTCGCCCAGTTGGGATAAAGCTCCAGCTCCAACCGCCTGGTGTTTTCATCCCAGTAGGCCGCCAGATCGAAATCCCTGGGCCAGTCGAAGCGCTCCTCCGTCACAATCAGGTCGAGCACGCGGGAAATACGATAGGTCCGGGCCGTGCCATCAACACGCGCGACCAGATACCAGGCGCCGCCCTTCATCACGATGCCGAGCGGCTCCGCGACGCGGTTCTTCTCCGCTTTCCAGGAGCGGTAGCGCATGCGGATGCGCTTGGAATTCCACACCGCATCCGCGACGGCCTGGAGATGGACCGGCTGTTCGCCCTCGGCCAACCAGGCCGGCGCGTCGAGGTGAAACTTCGACTGCATGCGTCTGGCACTTTCGCGCAGATCTTCGGGCAGCGCAGCTGTGAGCTTCTTCTGGGCGCCGGCCATTAGCGAGCCGAGACCGAGATCGGCAGCGGCACCGGGGATGCCGGAGAGGAACATAGCCTCCGCCTCGGCCGGTGTCAGACCGTTCAGCCGGACGCGGTATCCATCTAAAAGTCTGTAACCGCCGTCCGAGCCGCGCTCGCTGTAAACCGGGATGCCTGACAGCGAGAGGGCATCGATGTCGCGGTAAATGGTCCGGACAGACACGTCATTTTCCGCGGCCAGTGCCTCGGCCGTCACAAGCCCTTTCGCCTGCAGTGTCGTCAGGATGTTGATCAGCCGGCTTGCGCGCATCGGAAAATCCTCGTTTCGGCAACGATACTAAACCAACCTGACACTATCTGACAGGTATGGTGGCGCATTCTCCTCTCATCGCCTTCGCGGCGTGATGCATTTCAAAGGGAGACTTACAATGTCCATGAACCAGCCAATCACCCTCTTCTATTCGCCCCAGACCCGCGCCACCGGAGCCCGCGTGCTGCTGGAAGAGCTGAAGGCGCCTTACGAGCTGCATGTTCTCAACATGAAGGCCGGTGAGCAACGGCAGCCTGCCTATCTGGCGATCAATCCGCTCGGCAAGGTGCCGGCCGTGCGCGTGGGTTCGTCGCTCGTGACCGAGCAAGCAGCCATCTATCTCTATCTGGCAGACCTGTTTGCCGAGGCCGGCCTCGCGCCGGCAGTCGACGATCCCGATCGCGGTGCCTATGTCCGCTGGCTGTTCATCGCCGGCAGCTGCTTCGAGCCGGCCGTGGTGGACCGCTACCTGAAGAGAGAGCCGGCATCTCTCAATGACACGCCTTATGCGAGCTACGAGTCTCTTATCGACATGCTGGAAAAGGCGCTGACGCCCGGCCCCTATCTGCTCGGCGAGCGGTTCACCGCTGCCGACCTGCTCTGGGGGATGGCGCTTCGCTGGACGACGATGTTCGGCCTTGTCGAGGAACGGCCGGCCTTCAAGGCCTATATCGAGCGGATCGGCAGCCGGGAGAGCATCCGAAAGGTGTCGCTTGAGGACGAGCAGATGGCGGCTGAGCATGACGCCGCTGTGAGCGTTTCGACAAAAGCGAGTTGATCACGCATCGGGGGCCGGTTGTGGCTGGCAATCGACCGGCCCCCGCTTCGAGACTGCGTTCAGGCTGCCTTGGTATAGCGCGATGCCGGGACCCGCTTCGAGAGATGCGGGCCAAGCTTCTGGCGCGCCGCGCCAAACTGGGCCAGCAGAGAGGCGTCTTCCAGAGACGGCACAGTCACCAGTTCTCCCTGATCAAGGCCCGCGAGTGCCGATCTGACGAGATCCTCTACATCCATGACACTTTCCGGATCGAGGTGGTCAAAGCTTGAGCCGACGCGATCGAAGATTTCCGTGCGCGTCAATCCGGGCAGGACAGCCTGGATCCGTACCGGGGTCTCGCGCAATTCATGCGCCAGCGACTGGGTCAACGCCAGGATGAAGGCTTTCGAGGCGCTGTAAGTCCCGTTGAAGATCTCCGGCGCGAGGGCCACCACGGAGGCGATATTGATGATCGTGCCTCGCCCTCTCTGGGCAAAGGCCTGAGCCGCCGCGACGGCCAGCCGATTGGCGGCAGTGACGTTGATGGCGATCATGCCGTCGAGATAGTCGATATCGCCGTCCAACAAAACGCCGTTCGGACCAATCCCGGCATTGTTGACCAGGACCGAGATCGCCTGATCGGCCCGCAGTTTCTCCTCGACACGCTTGACGTCGGCGGGAAGCGTCAAGTCCGCCTTGAGGATATCGGCGGCAATACCATGCGCATCCTTAAGTTCGGCGGCCAGAGCCGCCAGGCGCTCTTCGTCGCGGGCAACGAGCAGCAGGTCGTGGCCACGTTCCGCCAGCTTTCGGGCATAGGTTGCGCCGATGCCCGACGAGGCGCCGGTGACAAGGGCAGTTCCAAGGGTCGAGGGCATGATCAATCTCCGGGTTTGAATTTACTGGTATATGCCACTATATATGCAGCATGCGGGGGAAGACTTCAAGGCCCGCGAGAATTTTGTTGAAATTTCGCTCAGCTGTCGTAGGCCCCGAACGAGTTGGGCCGGTTCAAGGAAAGGACATCGCGTGACGGAAGACGAGAAGGATGTCTGGTTTCACTGCAACAACAGTGCGATCCGACGCGCCACACGCCAACTCGGCCAGCTCTATGACGACGCCATGGAAGACACCGGGCTCAAAGGCACACAATTCTCGCTGATGTCTCAGATCGCGGTACTCGGCAACCCGACACAAAAGGCTTTGGCCGAAGCGATGGTCATGGACCTGTCCGCTCTCGGCCACACACTGAAGCCGTTGATCCGTGACGGCCTCGTGATCCTCGTGCCGGACGAGAAGGATGGGCGGGCCCGCCGCGTTCAACTGACCGTTCAAGGGATCCGCCAGCGCGACGAGATGCTGATAGCCTGGCGTGAGGCGCAAGACCGCTTCGACAAGGCTTTCGGCAAGGAGAGATCGGAGGAACTGCGGCGCACGCTTGCGTTCATCGCATCCACAGACTTCGCGAAGGCCTTCAACTCCAACTGAAGCGGCCTTGCCTTACAGGCGGATCACGTAGTCCTTGCGAGTCGTTTCAAGGACTTCCCAGGTTCCCTTGAAGCCGGGCCTGAGGATCAGCCGGTCACCCGCCTTCAATTGGATCGGCTCGCCACCGTCCTCGGTGACGACAGAATGGCCTTCGAGAATGTGGAAATACTCCCATTCGTCATAGGAGATCCGCCATTTGCCCGGCGTCGACTGCCAGATGCCGGCATAGATGCCGCCTTCGGCTTCCTCGATGTTCCAGGTGGTGAAACGCGGATCGCCGGAGATCAATCGGTCGGGTGCCGGAGCCCCCTCCTCCGGGGTTACGGTTGACGGATCGAATGGCAGGAACAGGGTCATCATGATCTCCGAATGGGGAAGCGGCGGTGTTTGCGCACCGCCGCCCTTTGAGTGGTCAGGCCTTGGCGAGCGACTGTGCGAGGTCGGCGATGATGTCGTCCGGATCTTCGATGCCGATCGACAGACGCACCACATCCGGCCCGGCGCCGGCTGCGATCTGCTGCTCCTCGGAAAGCTGGGCATGGGTGGTCGAGGCCGGATGGATGATCAGCGAGCGAGTGTCACCGATATTGGCGAGGTGCGAGAAGAGCTGCAGCCCGCCGACCAGGGCCTTGCCCGCTTCGAGTCCACCCTTGATGCCGAAGGTGAAGACGGCGCCGGCGCCCTTCGGCGAATAGCGCTTCTGCAGAGCATTGTTCGGATCGTCGGACAGGCCCGCATAATTGACCCAGGCGATCTTCGGATGACTCTTCAGCCAGGTCGCCACCTTCAGCGCATTGTCGCAATGGCGCTGCATGCGCAGCGGCAGCGTCTCGATGCCGGTCAAGAGCAGGAAGGCGTTCATCGGTGCAATCGCCGGGCCGAGGTCGCGCAGGCCGAGCACGCGGCAGGCGATGGCGAAGGCGAAGTTGCCAAAGGTCTGGTGCAGGACAACGCCCGAGTATTCCGGACGCGGGGTGGACAGCATGGGATACTTGCCCGCCTTGGCCGACCAGTCGAACGTGCCGCCATCGACGATGACGCCACCCATCGAATTGCCGTGGCCACCGAGAAACTTGGTGGCTGAATGGACGATGATGTCGGCGCCGTGCTGGAACGGGCGGATCAGGTAGGGGCTCGCCATGGTGTTATCAACGATGAGCGGCAGGCCGTGGCGGTGCGCGACCTCGGCAATTGCCTCTATGTCAACGAAGGTGCCGCCAGGATTGGCGAGGCTCTCGATATAGACGGCCTTGGTGCGGTCATCGATCTGCGCCTCGAAGCTCGACACATCGGCCGGATCGGCCCAGCGGACGTGCCAATCGAAATTCTTGAAGGCATGGCCGAACTGGTTGATCGAGCCGCCATAGAGCTTCTTTGCCGCGACGAAGTTGTCGCCCGGCTGCATCAGCGTGTGGAAGACCAGCAACTGGGCGGCATGACCGGAGGCCACGGCAAGCGCTGCTGTGCCGCCCTCAAGGGCGGCGACGCGCTCTTCAAGCACGGCCTGAGTCGGGTTCATGATGCGGGTATAGATATTGCCGAACTGCTTCAGGCCGAACAGGGCCGCGGCGTGGTCCGAATCGTTGAAAACGAAGGCCGTGGTCTGGTAGATCGGCGTGATACGCGCGCCAGTCGTTGGATCGGGCTGGGCGCCGGCGTGTACGGCAAGTGTGGCGAAACCCGGATTCGTGTCCGTCATTTTGTGGATCCTCCCTTAAGCTGGACTGGGGCGGATCATAGTCGGTCGGTGCTGCTTGTCAGCCCGCAATATTCCAATCTCAACGGTCGCGTGAGCATAAACATCCTTGATCGAGGTCAATGCGCAGCGCGCTCCGAATGGCATCTTCTTCATCATCGATGGAGATCTCACATGACCTTGAACCTCGCAGACCCGGTACGCCACACCATGCAGCAGATCCTGTCCTGGTTCGCCCAGGGCTTTGAAGCCTCGACGGAGGCCGACGTTCTGGCCAATCTCGACCAGGCACAGATTGAGGCGTTGGCCGAAGACTGTGGCTTGAGTCCCCATCAACTGCTGGCGCTGGTGAAGGCTGGGCCGCATGCGGCCGATGAGATGCCCGAGGTCATGCGCGCCCTCAACATCGACCCCAATGAGGTCGACTACCAGATGCGCAAGCTGTTTCGCGATATGCAAATTGCCTGCTCAAGCTGCCAATCCAAGGAGCAATGTCGCCGCGACCTGAAGCGCGGCACAATCGACGAAACCTTTGTCGATTATTGCAACAATGCAGACAGCCTGAATGCCTTACGTGCTCATCCGGAGGTGTTGATGGACCGCTAGGCCGATCACAGGCCCAATCGGGGGATCTCAATCGCCGGACAGCGGTTCATGACAACCTGGATACCGGCCGCTTCGGCCGGCTTTACGGCTTCATCGTCGCGCACGGTCAACTGGCCCCAGATTACCTTTGGCCGGACCGGGAGGGCCAATGCCTCCTGGACGACCTCGCCCAGATATTCCGGCGCCCGGAAGACGTCGATCATGTCGATGGGTTCGGGAATGTCGGCCATTGTCGCATAGACCGTCTGACCGAGTATCTCCTTGCCGGCCTGGCCGGGATTGACGGGAAAAACACGGTAACCTTTCGACATCAGGAAGCGCATCACTCCGAAACTGGGGCGGTCAGGCTTGGGAGACGCGCCCAAAAGCGCGATGGTCTTCACCTTGCCGAGGATGTCCTTGAGGTAGTCGTTCGAATAATGGGTATGCTCCGCCATCCCGATCTCCCTTCACGCGTCTTCACTTTCCTGAACTAGATGGGATATGGAGCGTCGACAACAAGGTAGGCTGCCCTATGTTTCGACAGGTCACCGGGTTTGGCCCGCACCGGATCTGGTCCGGCACAGCCGGGCGCTGAACCGCAGCCAAGGAGAATCGTCATGCGCCTGAGCCATTTCATCATCATGGTTGCCGCGATCGGTGCGGCATCGCCGGCCGCCGCCATCTCGCGGTACAATTCGCAGAGCCTGACCTGTGAACAGGCCCGCCAGCGCGTCATCAACGAAGGCGCTGTCATCCTGCGCTACCCTTCGAAGCGCGTACAAGGCATGACCCTTTACGACCGCTACGTCACACGCAATGCGCAATGCTCCTCTAACGAATATGCCGAGCGCGCCTATGTTCCGACGCGGGACGAACCGCGTTGCCCGGTGCTTGCTTGCGAGCGCATCGACCCCCTGCCCGGCGGCGTTGGCAGACCGGTCATCCGGTTCTGAGGCCCATCGTTACGCGGCGTGAGCCGAGCCAGGATGGGGGGCATGCGTGAGTTCGTAGACGAGCGGATATTCCGACACCAGCGCCCGGTTCATGACGACCTTGATGCCGGCGGCCTCGGCCCGTGCTGCAGCAGCATCGTCGCGGACGCCAAGCTGGCACCAGATGGCCTTCGGCCGGGGCGTCATAGCCAAGACCTCGTCGACAAGCGCGTCCAGATGATCGGAATGACGGAAGACGTCGACCATATCGATCGGCTCGGCAATATCGGCGAGGGAGGCGTAGACCGGTTGACCCAGGATGGTGGAGCCGGCATGGGCGGGATTGACCGGGAAAACCCGATATCCCTTGCCCAGCAGGAAGCCGGAGATCCAGTGACTGGGTCGGTGGTCATTGGTCGACGCACCGACCACCGCCACACTGTGCGCACTCTTGAGGATCTCGGCGAGATAGCTGTTAAGATAGGTGTCGTGGTTCATGGACATTCCTCCTGGCCTTGAAGGCCGTTGAGCAAACCGTCCCTTTATTCCCCGATCCTGTTATAAGCCCGAGACGTTAATGGTCGCGCTGCGCAGCCGTTAAAATGCGATACATCAATCCGGCAGTACAACATGCCCATGTTCATCAAGTGGGAAGAAGGGGTTGTGCGCGATTTCCCAGAGGTGGCCGTCAGGATCTGCGACGTAACCGGAATAACCGCCCCAGAACACCTTTTCAGGAGCCTTGACCAGCGTCGCCCCGCAGGAGATGACGAATTTCACCACGGCATCGACGCCGATCTCGCTCGCGACATTGTAGGCAAGCGTGACTCCAGAGAAGCCCGGCGGTGTGTTCTCGACCCGCGCATCCTCAGCCAGATGGCTGCGCGAGAAGAGACCGAGCACAGTTCCCTTGAGCTGAATGAAGGTGACGTCATCGTTCGATGCGGAGGACTTGCTCCAACCGAGCTTCTGATAGAAATCAGTGCTTCGGGCGACATCGGCGACGCCCAGTGTAATCAAGGAAATGCGACGCTCCAGCGACATTCTCAACCTCCGTCTTGGGCGTCTGCCGTTACGTTCGGTTTATGTTTTCATTATGTTCATGCGAATATTAGCATCGTGAGCGTCGCTCACATTTTGACTGCAATCCTTCCCGCCAGACTCAGCATTCGCCATTTTATCGCAGTTTCCGCGTCGGTCCGGCTGGAGGACATCGCTGTGTCAACGCTGTTTCAGAGCTCCGGGACACGGCGAATATGCGGTAAAATAATACCCCAAACCTAAGTCATTGTATTTACTGCGCTCTCAGAAAGGCAAACCAATGTGCGCTGCCTTGACGGTTCATCCGCCCCAGATTATACAGCCGGCAAGACTGTGGTCCTTCCGGGCCGCTTTCTTTTTTGTGCCGAGAACGGCTCAAAACAAGCAACAAAAAACGCCTGCTGGCCCATTCTCGGGTTTGCCAGGATCACACGGAAAGAGACCTCAATGTCTACCTTCGTTCAGAAGCCTGCAGAGGTGGAGAAGAAGTGGATCGTCATCGATGCCGAAGGGCTCGTTGTCGGCCGCCTCGCCACCGTTATCGCCACGTATCTTCGCGGCAAGCACAAGGCCACCTACACCCCTCACGTTGATGATGGCGACAATGTCATCGTAATCAACGCCGAGAAGGTTGTTCTCACCGGCAAGAAGTATTCGGACAAGACCTACTACTGGCACACCGGTTATCCGGGTGGCATCAAGGAACGTACTGCCCGCCAGATCATCGAAGGCCGCTTCCCGGAGCGCGTTCTCGAGAAGGCTGTCGAGCGCATGGTCCCGCGCGGCCCGCTTGGCCGTCGCCAGATGAAGAACCTGCGCGTCTATGCCGGCTCGAACCATCCGCATGAAGCTCAGCAGCCCGTCGTTCTCGACGTTGCCAAGCTGAACAGCAAGAACACAAGGAGCGCCTAAGTATGGCCGATCTTTCTTCCCTGAAGGACCTTGCCCCGGCACAGGACGCAGCTCCGGCTCACGTCCGCAAGGTCGACTCGCTGGGTCGCTCCTATGCCACCGGCAAGCGCAAGAACGCCGTTGCCCGCGTCTGGATCAAGCCGGGCACCGGCAAGATCACGATCAACGGCCGCGAATTCCGCACCTATTTCGCCCGTCCGGTCCTGCAGATGGTTCTGCAGCAGCCGATCGTCGCTGCTGCCCGTGATGGCCAGTTCGACATCATCGCGACTGTCGCCGGTGGCGGCTTGTCCGGTCAGGCCGGTGCCGTTCGTCACGGTCTCTCGAAGGCCCTCACCTACTTCGAACCGGGCCTGCGTCCGGTCCTGAAGAAGGGTGGCTTCCTGACCCGCGACAGCCGCGTCGTCGAGCGTAAGAAGTACGGCAAGGCCAAGGCCCGTCGTTCGTTCCAGTTCTCCAAGCGTTAATCGCTGGATTACCGGAAACGGAAATCAAGGCGGGGCTTCGGCTCCGCCTTTTTTTTGTTTTGCCACTTCGGGGCTCTACCCCACACCTCTGAGTGCAGGCGACGCGTTGATTAGTCGCGCAACGCAATCTAGGTTCCCATCCAATTTGCAGCAGGAGACATGCGCGCATGGCCAGCAAGACGATCGACAACGCCTTCATGGCGAAGAGCCTTCGCAGCGCGGCGACCGATCCGACCTATGCTGGCGTTCTCTCCTTCATGCGCCGCAAATATTCCAAGGTGCTTGATGACGTCGACGCGGTCGTGCTCGGCATCCCCTTCGATGCGGCCGTTTCCAACCGGCCCGGCGCGCGATTCGGGCCGCAGGCGATCCGGCGCGCGTCGGCGATCTTCGACAATGATCCGCAATATCCCTTTGCCCGCGACCTGTTCGAGCAGATGTCCGTCATCGACTATGGCGACGTGCTGCTTGACTACGGCAATCACGGGGAGACGCCTGACCGGATCGAGGCGCAGGCGGCCGAGATCCTGGCATCGGGTGCCTATCTGCTCGGGCTCGGCGGTGACCATTTTGTCACTTGGCCTCTGTTGAAGGCGCACGCAGCGAAACATGGCCGGCTGGCGCTGGTGCATTTCGATGCCCATCAGGACACCTGGGATGACGACGGCCAGCGGATCGACCATGGCTCCTTCGTCTGCCGGGCGGTTCGTGAGGGTGTCATCGACCCCATGGCCTCGATCCAGATCGGCATCCGGACCGAAGCGCCTGAGGATTTCGGCATAAGGATCATCCCCGGTTACGAGGTCGAGGATTTGAGCGCGCAGGCGATCGCCGACAGGATCCTCACCCATGTCGGCAACCGGCCATGCTACCTGACCTTCGACATTGACTGCCTCGATCCGGCCTTTGCGCCGGGCACGGGCACACCGGTCGCAGGCGGCCCCTCCTCGGCCAAGATGTTGTCGGTTCTGCGCAAGCTCGGAGCCCTCGATATCCGCGGCTCAGACATCGTCGAAGTCGCCCCTGCCTATGACCATGCCGATATCACCGCCATTGCCGGTGCGACGGTCGCGATGTATATGCTGGGGCTTAGGGCCGAGCGGCTGGCCGCGCCCCGTTAAGAAACTGAATCACAGGGCGGATAAAGTGAGTCCGCCAAGCTTCGTAACCTTCTGAATTTGTGGATTAAGACATGAGCGCGAAAATCTTCATCGATGGCGAACACGGAACCACGGGGCTGCAGATCCGCACCCGCATGGCCGGCCGCCGCGACGTCGAGCTCCTGTCGATCCCCGAAGCCGAGCGGCGCAATGCCGCGATGCGCGAAGACCTGCTGAACAGCGCCGACATCGCGATCCTGTGCCTGCCGGACGACGCCTCGAAAGAGGCTGTCGCCATGCTCTCGGGCAACAACAAGGTCCGCATCATCGACACCTCGACCGCCTACCGGGTGGCCGAAGACTGGGCTTACGGTTTCGCAGAAATGGACAAAGCGCAGGGCGCCAAGATCAAGGCTGCCCGCCATGTCGCCAATCCGGGTTGCTATCCGACCGGCGCCATCGGTCTCATCCGGCCGCTGCGGGAAGCCGGCATCCTGCCGGACGGCTATCCGGTCAGCGTCAACGCAGTCTCCGGCTATACCGGTGGCGGCAAACAGCTGATTGCGCAGATGGAGGACGCTGGTCATCCGGAGCATCTGGCCGCCAATAACTTCCTCTACGGCCTGCCGCTCAAGCACAAGCATGTGCCTGAAATGAAGATCCACGGCCGGCTGGACCGGGCGCCCCTCTTCTCGCCGTCCGTCGGCCGCTTCGCGCAGGGCATGATCGTGCAGGTGCCGCTTTTCCTCGAAGACCTCGCGTCTGGCACGACGATTGAGGGCATTCATGCCGCGCTTGTCGCGCATTATGCCGGCCAGGACATCGTCTCCGTGGTGCCGCTTGCCGAAAGCGCCAAGCTGCCACGCGTCGACGCCGAAGAACTGGTCGGGCAGGACACGATGAAGCTCTATGTCTTCGGCACCGAAGGCGGACCTCACGTGAACCTCGTGGCGACACTCGACAATCTCGGCAAGGGAGCCTCGGGTGCGGCCGTGCAGAACATGGACCTGATGCTGTCGGCCTGAGAAGATCCGCCACGGAGAGGAGTTTGACATGATCGATCATATCGGCCTCTCCGTTGCCGACTATCCAAAGTCCAAGGCCTTCTACGATGCGGTGATGCCGACCATCGGCGCCACCTGCTGCATGGTTGTCACGGCAGAAGAGACCGGTGGGACCTATGAAGGCGCAGGCTACGGCATCGGTGGCAAACCCAGCCTCTGGATCGGTACGGGCGGGCGCACGCAAGGCTCCATGCATATCGCTTTCGTCGCCGAAAGCCGTGCGGCTGTGGATGCATTTTATTCCGCAGCCTTGGCCGCGGGCGGCACGGATAATGGTCCTCCCGGCATCCGCGCCCACTATCATCCGAACTATTACGCCGCCTTCGTGTTCGACCCCGATGGGCACAACATCGAAGCCGTCTGCCACAAACTGGCCTGAGCGTGAGCGGCTGACTGTCGCCAACTGCTGAACGCTTCGTCAGACGGATGCAGCGTCGTCCCGCCGGATTGATGTTGTTATAGTACACTCAAAGCGAGGTACTATGAGCAACAGCAACCGTTTTCCCGTCTATTTCATTCCGCATGGCGGCGGCCCCTGGCCGTTCATGGAGTTCCCCAAGGACGATCAGGGCAATGGTCCATGGGATGATCTGGGCGCGTTCCTGCGCGGCTTTGATGCAGAGGTCGGACGCCGACCGAAAGCCATTCTCGTCATCTCCGGCCATTGGGAAAAGGAACCGGTGCCAACCTTAAGCAGCGCGTCTCAGCCCGGCATGCTGTTCGACTATTACAACTTCCCGCCGCACACCTACGAGCTCTCCTACCCGGCCCCCGGCTCGCCTGCCCTTGCAGCCCGCGCCCGTGCCCTTCTCACGGATGCACGAATCGACAGCGCCGAAAACGCCGAGCGTGGTTATGACCACGGCGTCTTCATTCCGTTGATGCTCGCCTATCCGGATGCCGATGTGCCGATCACGATGATGTCTTTGAAAAATACGCTTGACGTCGAGAGCCATGTGGCGATCGGCAAGGCGCTTGCGCCGTTGCGCGACGAGGACGTGCTGATCATCGCCTCTGGCATGAGTTATCACAACATGCCACAGTTCCGGAAGGCGGAGGCTGCCCATGTGCAGCAGGCGATCCGCTTCGACCAGTGGCTCGCGGAGGCGGTGACGATCGATGACGTCGACGCCCGCGCCGACAGGCTGGCAAGCTGGGACCAGAACCCGGACGCGCTCGCCTGCCATGTGCCTGACCATGACCACCTGGTGCCGCTGTTCGTCGCAGCGGGTGCCGCCGGCGCGAATGCCGGACGGCAAGTCTTCCAGGGGCATTTCCTCGGCAAACCCTATTCGGGCTTCCGCTTCGGCTAGGTCAGTCTCGCACTTCCATGGTAACAGGGCGCTGCCGTTCGCCATGGAAGCCGCGCAGATGGGCAACAGCGAAGGCAAGCACGACCAGTGCCATGCCCTGATGCGTTAGACCCGCATGCAGCGGTACCTGGGTGACCAGAGTGACAATGCCCACGATCGCCTGCAGGCAGACGAGTGCAAAAAGCAGCACGCTTCGACGGGCATGGGTGGACTGGGGTGCGGCCCGCAGACACTCGATCATGTGGAACAGCGCGATCGCGAAAAGCAGATAGGCGCCGATGCGGTGGACGAACTGCACCGTCTTCGGATTCTCGAACAGGTTGATCCAGGCCGGCGCCTGGACGAACAGGCCCTGCGGCACGACCGCTCCGTCCATCAACGGCCAGGTATTGTAGCTGAAACCGGCATCGAGACCCGCCACGAGTGCGCCGAGATAGATCTGGAAGAAGGTCATGGCCAGGAGGATACCGGCCACGAGCCGGGCCCGCGGAGTCGGTGAGACGTCCTCGCTGTGGGGGGCGAGACTGCGCATGATCCAGACACAGCTGGCGAAGATGAAACAGGCCATCATCAGATGGGTCGCCAGGCGATATTGGCTGACGTCGACGCGTTCGCTCAATCCAGAGGACACCATCCACCAGCCGATGAAGCCCTGAAGTCCGCCCAGCGCCAGAACGCCGACCAGCGGCAGGCGCAGGCCCGGTTCGATGCGGCCCTTTACCCAAAAATAGAGAAGTGGCAGGGCGAAGATCATGCCGATCATGCGGGCGAGCAGCCGGTGCGCCCATTCCCACCAGAAGATGAACTTGAACTCGTCGAGGCTCATGCCCTTGTTGATCTGCTGGTACTCGGGGATCTGCCGGTAGAGCTCAAGCTCCTGTTCCCACTCCGCGACCGAGAGCGGCGGGATGACACCATGGATCGGTTTCCACTGCGTGATCGACAGGCCGGAATCCGTCAGGCGTGTCGCGCCACCAACCAGCACGAGACAGAAGAGCGTGAAGATGACGACGCCCAGCCAGATGCGGATGGCGCGGCGGTCGGCATCCACCTTGGCAATCTGGGTGCGGATTTGGGTTTCGTTACCAATGGTCGCAGCTGTCATTCATCAATCCTCTTTTCGCCCGTTGATTTGCATCACTCCGGTGTGCAAAACAAGCCCGCCGGTTTGCGGCAAGCGGTCGCGTCGAAAGATGACGGGCCGGTCCAGAAAGAGAGGCGTGCCATGCGGCCATCCTTGCGCTCCTTCATCGGAACGATCGCCATCATCGTCATCGTGCTGCTCTATGCGCTGCTCGCAACGACCATTGCGTCGGCCACGCTGGCGACGGCACCCTGGTGGGCCCATCTCCTCTACTTCGTCCTGACCGGTCTCCTGTGGATCGTGCCTGCGATGCTGATCATCAAGTGGATGGCGGGGCCTGCCCGGAAGTGAAACGGCAGACGCTTTACCGGTTGTTTACCGCGTTCGGGATCGATCGCTGCCACCGAGGCCCCGATAACCGTTTCTTGCGGAAAGCACGCTAGTCTTCTCCTTGCACGCAGGCAAATGCACGGGAGACCCGCATGCGGGAACTGACATCAAAGACCATGACAGTCTTTGCGGGGCCGATGGCGACCGATCGTGCCGTTATGCCGGCGCCCAACGTCAACACGGCTACACCGGCTATCAGCGCAGAACTTGGTCTCAGTATCAATGTGCATTCGGACATGCGCGCGATAGAGCGCGCCTGGCGTCAGCTTGAAGCCGATCCGTGGAACTCCATGCACCAGGCGTTCGACTGGTGTTATGCCTGGGTCACTACGCATGGCCATCCGATCGCAATTGTCGAGGGCAGGCTCCACGGCGCACTTGCCTTCCTTCTGCCGCTGGAGATCGAAAGCCGCGCCTCGGTGCGAACGGCCCAGTTCATCGGCAGCGCCTTCACAAATTTCAACAGCGGCCTGTTTTCGGCCGAATTCCGTCGCAAGGCCGAGCATGTCCCGATCGCCGCCATCGCGGCTGAATTGGCGAGCGCCCTCGCCGGACGGGCCGACCTGATCCGGCTCACCCATGTGCCGCTTGAGTGGCGTGGCGAGCGCCACCCATTCAGCGAGCTGTCAAAGGTGCGCAATCCCAACCCGGCCTTCCAGCTGGAGCTCGGTGCCGACATGGATGCGACGATCGCACCGCTCAATGCCAAAGCGCGGCGGAAGAAATTCCGCTCGCAGGTCCGCAAGCTTGAAGCCGTGGGTGGTTTCGACCATGTGCGGGCGACCAGTACGGCTGACAAGAGCGCCTTGCTCGACACGTTCTTCCGGCAGAAGGCCGCACGCTTTGAGGCGCAGGGTTTACCGAATGTGTTCCAGCCAGCGGAGACGCAGGCCTTCTTCCACATGGTGCTTGAGATGGATCGCGGCGGCACCGACGTGCCGCTCGAACTGCATGCGCTGCGGCTCAAGGGCGAAAACGCCGGCAAGATTGCGGCCATTGCCGGCCTCTCGCGCAAGGGTGATCATGTGATCTGCCAGTTCGGGTCGATCGATGACACGCTGATGCGGGAGGCAAGCCCGGGCGAACTTCTCTTCTGGCTGATGATCGAGCGGGCCGCACTGACCGGCGCCAGCATGTTCGATTTCGGCATTGGCGATCAGGACTACAAACGGCGCTGGTGCCGCAGCGAAACGCTGCATCACGACCTGATGGTGGCGGTCACCCCGCGCGGGCGGATTGCCGAACGGCTGCTGATTGCTCTCACCCGGGCCAAAGCACGGATCAAGAACAACGCGGCGCTCTATTCCACGATCCAGCGAATCCGGGCATGGGGCGGCTCCAAGCCCCCGGCGCAGTCGACAGGCGACGGCGAGTGACTCTTACCCTGAACCCTATCCGGTCAGGCGGCGCGGCGACGTAAATCGCCAGAATTCGGGCGTACCGACATCAGAACCAGATCGTCATAACCGACCTCCTGGAAGGCGCGCATGATATCGGCCAGCTCACTAGCTTCCGGCTCTGGTGCCGAGAGAATGATCTCATGCTTGCCGTTGCGGCTGAGGCGAGCGAGGCCTTCGGCATGCGCCGGACCGCATTCGACCAAAACCATGTCATAGGCATCCGCCAGCGCGTCGACGATCATCGACAACCGGTCGGCACCGCGCATTGCCTGGCGGACATCGGCATTGCCCTGGGGGATGATGTCGGCGGTCGAGCCACGATCGGGATGGATGCAATCGGCGAAGGCGGCGTCGCCGGTCAGGAGATCGGTGATACCGGGCAGATCCGTCCAGGCGGTCATCATCTGGCTCGGCCAAGCGGAGCCTGTCATATCGATCAGCACGACGCGGCGGCCGCGGCCCGCAAGTTCCCGTGCCAGAGCGACGGTGCCGGCGGAACCGTCATCGCCCGAGGGTGAGATGGCGAAGGCGGCACGAGTGCCTTGCTCCAGCAGGAAATCGGCAACGGAGGCGGCAGAGAATTCGTCCTCGTCCTCAGCTGCTATTTCGACTTCCTCTTTGGCTTCGTCTGCCAGATCAGCCTTGCTCTCGGCATCAGGCCCGGTTTCATCATCCACCGGTTGCTCATAGGTCTCAATGGGCACATCGAGCAAGCTCGCCGGCCGGTCGCGCGTCGGCTCCTTTGTCGGGGCAAGCACGGCAGCCGGGGCAACGTCGTCGGCCAGATCAGCAGCTGCGGCCGCATGCATTTCGTCATCTTCCAGCAGAGGCTCATCATCACGCTCATATTCGCGGTGATAAGAACCGGCTGCCGGACGCAGGGCGCGGCCGCTGAACAGTTCCATGAGCATCACGATGACACACGACAGGATGAAGGTCGCGAGCGCCGCGACGATCGTCATCGGCAGGACCTTGGGGAAGCTCGGCTCCTGCGGCGGCACGGCACGCGAGATCACGCGGGCGTCGGCCGGGCTCGAATCCTTGTCGAGGCGCGAAGAGGCCTCGCGGTAGCGGGCAAGGTAGGTCTCCAGAAGCTGGCGCTGGGCTGTCGCCTCCCGCTCCAGGGACTTCAGCCCCACCTCGTCTTCGCCTGCGCGGGCGGTATCGGCCTTGACGGAATTCATCTGGGCAATCAGTTGTGTCTCGCGCTCGCGGGCAACGGATGCCTGGTTTTCGAGACCGGCGGCAACCTTCAGCGCTTCGGCGCGGATCTGCTCGCGCAGGCCCGCCAACTGGGCGCGCAGCGACTTCATCTGCGGATGACCGTCGAGCAACCGGGTGGACAGGTCCGAGATCTGCGCCTGCACCTGCGATTCTGCGGTACGAAGGCGCTGGATGGATTCAGAACGGGTGATGGCATCCAGCGTGTCGGTGGGCTTGCCGGCCTTGATCGTCGCCCGCAGATTTTCGGCCGTGGCTTCGGCATTGGCGCGTTCACCGCGCACCCGGGCGAGCTCGGTCGAAATATCGGAGAGCTGCTTGCTGCTGAAGGACTGGTCGGAGCCGAGCGACATCAGACCGGCCTGGGACCGATACTCGGCAACCTTCGTCTCTGCGTCCTGCACCTTTTCACGGAGGTTGGCGATCTCCGTTTCAAGCCAGCGCACAGCCTCGGAATTGCTGTCGAGCTTGGCGCCGCTCTGCAAGGATCGGTAGACATCGGCGATTGCGTTGGGGACTTCCGCCGCCAGCTGCGGGTCCTTGGAGGCAAATTCGATCCCGATGACGCGCGATTTTTCAACCTGGTAGACGACGAGCTTTTCCTTGAAGGCTTTCAGCACACGCTCTTCCGGCGGAAGTTCCAGCGGGTTCTTCGTGATGCCAAACAGGACCAGAAAGTCGGTGAGCGCCGATGGGCTGGATTCAGGATCGAATTCTGCACGTTCATGCAGCTTCAGGTCACGGGCCACCTGCTTGATCAGATCGACGGACTGCAACAGCTGCACCTGACTTGCCACGTTCAACTCATCGGGCAGCGGCTCGGCAATGGAGGTGTTCGGACCGGAGGCCGAAAAGCTCGGCTCGCGCGGCTCGATCAGGAGCATGGCATTGCTCTTGTATGTGGGGGCGATCGAATGGGCGCCGACAAAGGCGAGCACTCCGACCACAGCCGTGGTCGCAAGGATGGCCGCTTTCCGCTGCCACACGGCACGGAAAAACTGTGCGAGGTCGATATCGACGTCCTGCTGGTCTCGGTCCAAACTCGGCATAACACACACTCCCGGAGGCTTTATCCGCGCAAACGTAAAGGATCATGGTAACTCAAGGGTTAATTGCAGCCGCTGCGAGCGATTGAGCCCTGCCCTCACCGATTAACAGAGGACGGGGCCGGTGCGTTTACCGGGCATTAACCCTAACCGTTCGATAACGAGGCAACGAAACGGGTTCGATCGGGGGCGCGACTGCGCATGGCCATGGTGGGGAAACACGCGATACTTCTGATCGCTGGCGCATTTCTATCCGCCAGCCTGGTGGGTTGCGCCGGTTATCGCCCCGCGCCGAAGGTCTTCCATGAAGCGACGATCCAGCCCTACCGCCTCGACAGCGGCGACCGGCTGCGCGTAACCGTCTTCGAACAGCCGAATCTGACAAACACCTATACGGTCGACCAGGCTGGCTATATCGCCTTCCCGCTCGTCGGCCAGGTCGCAGCACGCGGCGCAACGCTCACACAGCTCGAAGGCGTTCTCGCCCAGAAGCTGAAACAGGGCTATCTGCGTGATCCCGACGTGACGATCGAAATCGATCGCTACCGGTCGATCTTCGTCATGGGCGAAGTCGGCCAGCCCGGCCAGTATGCCTATGTGCCCGGCATGACCATCCTCAATGCCATTGCCGTATCGGGCGGCTTCACCGGCCGTTCGAACCAGCGCGACGTCGACGTGACCCGCAAGATCAACGGGCAGATCATCACCGGCCGCGTGCCGATCACCGATCCCATCCTCGCAGGCGACACCGTTTATGTGCGCGAACGGCTTTTCTGATCGATGCCAGAAAAGCAGCCCCTGCGCATCGTCCACTGTTTTCGATCTCCGGTGGGCGGCATTTTCCGTCACGTCCGGGATCTGGCCGAACATCACAGCCGGGCCGGCCATCAGGTCGGCATCATCTGCGACAGTTCGACGGGCGGCGAGCACGAAGACAAACTCTTCGCGCAGATAAGACCCTATCTGGCGCTCGGCCTGGAGCGCCTGCCGATCGGTCGCTCCGTCGGTCTTGCCGATCTTGCGGCGCTGAGAGACAGCTACAATCACATCAAGGCATTGCAGCCTGACATCTTGCATGGACACGGCGCCAAAGGCGGCGTGGTCGCGCGGGTCATCGGCTCGATCCTGCGGGTTCAAAGGTATCGCGTGGCCCGTCTCTATTCCCCGCATGGCGGAAGCCTGCATTTTCGTCCGCACACGCTTTCGGGTGAGGCTGTGTTCATGGCCGAGCGTATTCTGGAGCGCGCCACGGAGGCGATTTCCTTCGTCTGCGACTACGAGCGCTCAACCTATGAAGCCAAGGTCGGCAGACCGAGTTGCGATGCAGTGCGGATCTACAACGGCATCAGCGACCGGGATTTCGGCGCCGTCCCCACATCGGCCGATGGTGCAGACTTCGTCTATATCGGCATGCTGCGGGACATGAAGGGACCTGATGTCTTCATCGAGGCCTTTGCCGAGGTCGAGCGGCTGCTCGGACGCCCTCTCAGCGCCCGCATCATCGGAGACGGGCCCGACGAGGAAAAATACCGGCGCATGTTGGCGCAGAAAGGACTTTCGGGCCGCGTCACCATGGCGCCCGCCATGCCCGTGCGTGAGGCCTTTGCCAAGGCTGGCATCGTCGTCATCCCGTCCCGCGCCGAAGCCATGCCCTATATCGTGCTTGAGGCACTCGCCGCGGAAAAGACGGTGATCGCCTCCAGGGTCGGTGGGATTCCAGAAATCCTGGGGCCCGACAGTGCAGCCCTTGTCGAAGCAGGCAATGCCACAGCACTCGCAGGCGTCATGGCGATGGCACTTGCCACACCCGAATGGGCAAGCCGCACCATGCCACCGCGGGAGAGTTTCCAGTCCCGCTTTTCCGCGTCCGTCATGGCGGCGCAAGTCGAGGATCTCTACTACAGGCACCTCGCCAAGGTGTGATTTGCCGCTGTGATGTGCCTCAACGGCACAGTTTCACGCCAATTCAGGGGGAGCGCTAAAGCGTTTCTTAGGACCTTGTCGTTAATCCTTGTGCGCACCCATGTGCGAGGTGTGCGAGGGAGCCCGATGAACAAGGTCGACAAACCGGACACTTTCGATCTGGAGGCGCTCCGTCGGAAGCCGGCAGTGAATGCCGATGGCACGACACCGCCCCCCGGAAGCGAACCCAAGGCAGAAGTGAGCGCCTTGGCGCGCCAGATCGCCTCCCAATATGCCGTCGCGAACTATTCGCCGTCGATCGTCATCGGCCAGTTGCGTTTTCTGGAATTCTTCAGCCTCTTTGCCATCGCGCTGGCGGCAAACTATTTCATGGCGCTCGAACCGGGCGCCCATTTCCTGCTGAGCGCCGTCAGTGGCTGCGGCGGCGCCTTGCTGGCTCTTGCCCTGATGCAGGCAAGCGATTGTTACCACGTCTCCATCCTGCGCACGCCGATGCGCTCCATCGCGCGCGTTCTCATCAGCTGGACCGTGGCCGTCGCGCTCACCTCGCTCGCCACCCTGCTCTTTGGCGATTTCGACGTGAAATACCCGAGCACACTCACTGTCTGGTTCGCAGTCGGCGGTGCCTTTCTCGTCATCGAACGCAACCTGATCGGTTTTGCCATCCGCCGCTGGGGACGCAACGGCGTCATGGAGCGGCGTGCCGTGATCGTCGGCGGCGGCAAGCCCGCCAAGGACCTGATCCGAGCGCTCGAACAGCAGCCGGAAAACGATATTCGGATCTGCGGCATCTTCGACGACCGCAATTCCCAGCGCTCACCCGACGTGGTTGCCGGTTATCCGAAACTCGGAACCGTGGCGGAACTCGTCGAGTTCGCGCGGCTCGCCCATATCGACATGCTGATCATCTCGCTGCCGCTCAGCGCCGAAGCGCGGATCATGGAGCTGTTGCGCATGCTCTGGGTGCTGCCCGTCGATGTGCGGCTTGCAGCGCATTCCAACAACCTGCGCTTTCGGCCCCGCGCCTATTCGCATGTCGGCGCGGTCCCCTTGCTCGACATTCTCGACAAGCCGATCCGTGACTGGGATTCGGTCGCCAAACGGACCTTCGACATCGTCTTCAGCCTGCTGGCACTCGTCCTGCTGTGGCCCGTCTTCATCGCGACCGCGATTGCGGTCAAGGCCACCTCGAAGGGACCGGTGTTCTTCGTACAGAAGCGACACGGCTTCAACAACGAGGTCATCAACGTCCTGAAGTTCCGTTCGATGTATACCGACATGAGCGATCCGACCGCGAAGAATGCCGTCACCAGAGGCGACCCGCGTGTCACGAAGGTCGGCCGCTTCATCCGCAAGACCTCGATCGACGAATTGCCGCAGATCTTCAACGTGCTGCGTGGCGATCTCTCTCTCGTCGGCCCGCGTCCGCATGCGGTCCTCGGCCAGACCCGCGACAAAACCTATGGCGAAATCGTCGAAGGCTATTTCGCGCGTCACCGCGTAAAACCCGGTGTCACCGGCTGGGCCCAGATCAATGGCTGGCGCGGCGAGATCGACACCGACGAGAAGATCAAGTTCCGCACGGCCTTCGACCTCTATTACATCGAGAACTGGTCGCTCTGGTTCGATCTCAAGATCCTGTTCCTGACGCCGATCAAGCTGCTCAACACGGAAAACGCCTATTGAGCACGCTCGTCAGCCAGCACCCTGCCCTTCCCCGGATGCAGGTCGCCGCCCTGCAGATGGTGGTGTCCTGGGTGCTGGGTTTCGGTGTCTTCCTGTCGGGCTTCGTCATTTCCGAACCGGCACCCTATGAACTCCTGATGGTCGGACAGGTGGCGCTCTGGTTCCTGTTCGGGCTCCGCATCTCCCGCACCGTGGCACCGTTGCTCGCCCTCCTGCTCGCCTTCAACATCGGCGGCATGCTGGCCCTCACGGTGATGCAGGATATCCTGACCGAGCAGTTTCTCTATGTCTTCGTGTCGATCTTCCTGGCGCTGACGGCCGTCTTCTATGCCGCCATCATCGAGGATCGTCATCAGCGGCTGGTGCTGATTTTCCGGGCCTGGGTCGTTGCCGGCATTCTTACAGGCATGCTCGGCATTCTCGGCTATTTCCAAGCCTTTCCGGGTGCAGAGATGTTCACCCGCTACGATCGCGCCATGGGCGCCTTCCAGGATCCGAATGTTTTCGGTCCTTTCCTCGTCGCCCCGATGCTCTACCTTCTCTACGGCCTGCTGAAAGGCAGGCTTTCGGAATCGCCGCTGCGCCTGATCGGCATCCTGATCATCGCCTTTGCCGTCTTCCTGTCCTTTTCCCGTGCCGCCTGGGGCCTGTTCCTCTTCTGCGCCCTCGCATTGGTGTTCATCATGCTGCTCAAGGAGCGCAGCAATGCCTTCCGGCTGAAGATCCTGATGCTGTCCATTGCCGCAATCGTCGCCATGGTAGCCGCCCTCGTCATCGCCCTGCAGTTCGAGAAGGTGCACGATCTGTTCGAGGCCCGCACCCAACTGGTGCAGGACTATGATGGCGGGCATCTGGGCCGTTTCGAACGCCATCGGATTGGCTTCCAGATGGCGATGGAGCGGCCGCTCGGTATCGGCCCAATGATGTTCGGCAAGATCTTTCCCGAGGACGAACATAATATCTGGCTCAAATCTCTGATGACCTACGGTTGGATCGGCTTCATTTCCTACATCTCGCTGATCGCCTGGACGTTTTGCATGGGCTTCCGCTACCTGCTGCGCGACCGACCGTGGCAGCCCTATCTGATGATTGCCTGGATCGTGCTTGTCGGACACATGTTGATCGGGAATGTCATCGACACCGATCACTGGCGGCACTTCTATCTCGTGCTCGGCATCGTCTGGGGCTGCTGCGCGCTCGAACATCGCCATCAGAGGCAGATCCGGCGCAATCCTTCGCCGCCGCAGAACGCCTGAACAATGCGTGAGGCCCACATCCGGGCCGAAGCCTTGATCCCACGCGGTGCTGTGCCATATTCATTTCATGATCACACCCGCCCAGATCCGCGCTGCCCGCGCGATGCTCGACCTCACCATCGAACGGCTCTCCCAGGAAAGCGGGGTCGCCGCGCTGCTGATCCTGCAGATCGAATCCGGCAATGGCTATGATGCAAAACCGGCCGATCACATGGCGCTCAGGCAGGCACTCGAGCGGCTGGGGGTCCTATTCCTGGAGTCCGGCGAAGCTGGCCCAGGAGGTGCGGGCTTGCGGCTCGCCGCTCCCGATCACCAGGAAGGCATGCGGCCCGAGGAACTCAACTCCACCAACAATGATTGAATGTTTCTGATACCTCGGTGGAACAATATCCGCCGTCGCGGCTTACCTGCCTGATAAAACCAGACAGGAGACTTTCATGAGCCGAAACAATGGCCTCTACTTGATCATCGGTGCCCTCGTCGTTGCCGTCATCGGACTGGGCATCTACGTCTATCAGGAGGAGAGCAAGCCTGATGGCGTGGAACTGCGCATCGGCGAAAACGGCGTTTCCGTCGAGGAAAACTGATCCGAGACCCACATCAGGTGGGGCGAATGAAGCTTTGATAGAACTGTTTGGGGGCGCTGTTGGCGCCCTCAAGCATGTAAGGCTGGCGGCCGGCCGTGCCGCGGCGAACAGGCACCGGCAGCCCATGATCGAGGTTGTCGATGATGCGGTATTCGACGACCACCCTCCCATGCTCGTCCTTCCAGACGATCATCGTTCCATCACTGACGGACAGCTCCGTTCCCGCATCGGGGTTCAGACCGTAGACATCAAGCCACTGAGCGAGCGTCGCCTCGGCATTGGCAATGGTGACCACGCTGTCGGCGCGGCCATGCCAGATCGAGATAGCCGGCCGGCCCGTTTCCGCGTCTCGGGCGGCCCGGACCAGATCGCCCCATTCGCGAGCACTCCGGCGCGCGCCCGATTTCATCACGTGCAAAGCCGACATGGCATCGCGGGCGGCACCGTATGGCAAGCCGCCGACGATCTGCCCTGCTGCAAAGAGATCCGGATAGGTGGCGAGCAAGGCGCCGGTCATCGCGGCACCCGCAGAAAGTCCCTGCACGAAGATTCGGTCCGCCGGAATGTTGTGACGCCGGGCGCTGTGTTCCACCATCTGGCGGATCGACATCAGTTCACCGCGGTCTCGGGCAACCGAACTTGGCCGGAACCAGTTGAAACAGAGGTTCTGGTTGTTCTGCTTGGTCTGCTCGGGATAGAGCAGCACGAAACCCTTGTCGCGGGCCATACGGCTCCAGCCGCTGCCCTTGTCGAACTGGGCGGCCGTCTGCAGGCATCCGTGCAGCACCACCACCAGCGTCGGCGGATCTCGACGGAGCGGCGGAACGAATTCGAGCATGCGCAAGCGGCCGGGATTGTTGCCGAAGGCGTGGACTTCCATCAGGGAGGCTCGGGCGGTCGACGCGCGTAGCTTCGCCTTCGGGGCCGCCTTGGGTAGATTCGCCAGACCGAACGCCGGCAAAGCATCCGTCACCATCTTGCGCCAACGGCGCTGGCCCTTGAGGAGGGCGGACAGCGGGGACAGTGGCCTCTTGATGCGCATGGGGTCGATCTCTTTCGACAGGCGTGAAGATCGAATGTAATGCTGCATTGCAGCATTACTAGGACACCGGCAAAACAAACCGGTATTCCCGGTAGATTTAAAGAAGTTTTTGCTGGGATATCAAGGAAGAGATTGGTCGGGGCGGCGGGATTCGAACCCACGACCCCTTGACCCCCAGTCAAGTGCGCTACCGGGCTGCGCTACGCCCCGACCTGCCTAAACGGCACGTTCCCTTTAGACAGTCAGCCTATCAGGTGCAAGGGGAAAGTCGTGGGTGTTGAAAATTTCCTCGCGGTCATTTCAACCGCTGCATCAATGCCTGGACCTCTTCAAAGCGGCGACGGTCCTCGTGATCTTCGCTGTCGGCGGCATAGCAGGTGGAATCCATGCAGAAGCGGGTGACCTTTGTGGGGCTGTTGCCAGTGTCGAATTGGCATTCAATTTCGTCGGTGATATCGGCTTCTTCGGCGTCCATGCGGGTCGAATAGGTCATACGTGCGCCAGGCGGCGTCAGTTCGGGAAAGGCCTGCACCACACCAACCTTGAGATCCCTAGCCATCAACATGCTCTTGGCAACGAAGATGCAGGCGTCCTCCACCGTTTGCGGGCGCGTGGCCGTTTCTTCGGCGGGACGGGGCGCCGGAGGCGGGGACTGAGCAAAGGCGGGAGTGGCGAAAAGAAGGGCGGCGGCGAACAGACGTTTCATGGGGACCTCTCACGGTTCGTGATGTGCCCTCAACGCCGTGGCGCATCGCCTGTTCCATAGAAGGAACGAAGGCGCACGTTGCCCCGGCTCTTTCCGCCCGTCGAGTTCAGCGCACCTGATCGAGTAGGCGCTTGCATTCCAGGAGATCGAACAGGGCTTCCTGCAACAGCGCACGATCCTCTTTGGCGATCGAGCCCTTGCCGACGGATATCTCCGACGCATCGTCGCCCGCTCCGCCGAAGCCGAAGAAGCGGCCGCTGGCGCGCACCTTGGGCCGCCCCACCACTTGGTCGTCCTCAAGGGCTACTCGCGGCTCCTCCGCCTTGGCGGAGCTCGCCGCGACTAGTGCCTCCATGGTCGCGACGTCGCCGGTTGCGACCGCCATGACGAACCTGTTGCCATTTGTCTTCAGGAGTTTCTGGACGCCCTTGATCGTGTAACCCTGGTCGTAGAGCAGGTGACGGATGCCTTTCAGCAGTTCGACGTCATCCGGCCGGTAGTATCGCCGGCCACCGCCGCGCTTCAGCGGCTTGATCTGGGGGAAGCGGGTTTCCCAGAACCGCAGGACATGTTGGGGCAGGTCAAGATCATCGGCGACTTCGCTGATGGTGCGGAAGGCATCCGGGCTCTTGTCCAACTGCATGACCATGCTCCACGTGCGATGCGCCAGGGCTTGCGCGACTCGCCCATCATTTCAACGGTTTGGAACGTATTATTCAAGCGATCCGTGACAGCAGCAAAGACAGTCCACCGAATTTGGCCGGATCAGGCAGCCGGATTGGCCGGCTTCTGCTTGGCCTTGCGCGCGATATGGGCGCGCAGGATACGCTGCTTGAGAACATTCGAGGCCTTGAAGGTCATGACCCGGCGCGGCGAGATCGGCACTTCCTCGCCGGTCTTCGGATTGCGTCCGATGCGCTCGTTCTTGCTGCGAACCTGGAAGGTTGCAAATGACGACAGCTTGACGGATTCACCGCGCACGATCGCGTTGCAGATCTCGTCAATGACCGTTTCGACCAGTTCCGCAGACTCCGTCCGCGAAAGACCGACCTTGCGAAAGACTGATTCTGCCAAATCCGCACGTGTCACTGTCTTCCCGGCCATAGTTTTCGCCCGCCTAAATCAATGATCTTGTTGAATTCCTCAGAGCCTATTGTCCTTAACGGCGACGGTCAAGCTCTTGTTGGTGCGCAATTTTTACTCTTTTTTGGTCTACCAGCGAAGGAGGACGGCGCCCCAGGTGAAGCCACCGCCCATGGCTTCCAGCATGACGAGGTCGCCAGGCTTGATGCGACCGTCGCCGGCAGCGACCGCCAGAGCGAGCGGGATCGACGCTGCGGACGTGTTTCCGTGCTGGTCGACGGTGATCACAACCTTCCCGTCCGGGATGCCGAGCTTCTTTGCCGAGCCGTCGATGATGCGCTTGTTGGCCTGGTGCGGCACCAGCCAGTCGATGTCGTCAGCCGTCGTTCCGGTCGCAGAGAAAGCCGCCTCGATCACGTCCGTGATCATGCCGACGGCATGTTTGAACACTTCACGGCCTTCCATGCGCAGATGACCGACCGTCCCTGTCGTTGACGGACCTCCGTCAACATAGAGCTTTTCACGGTGAGAACCGTCCGAGCGCAGGTTCGAGGTGAGGATGCCGCGATCTGCAAGCGTGCCTTCACCCTCTTGTCCTTCCAGGACGATCGCGCCCGCGCCGTCACCGAACAGCACACAGGTTGTGCGGTCGTTCCAGTCGAGAATGCGGGAGAAGGTTTCGGCGCCGATGACCAGTACGCGCTTGGCCATGCCACCGCGTATGTAGAGATCGGCTGTCGCCATGGCATAGACGAAGCCGGAACAGACGGCCTGCACGTCGAAGGCAAAGCCGTGGCTCATGCCGAGGCGGTTCTGAATGTTGACGGCAGTCGCCGGGAAAGTGTTGTCTGGCGTCGACGTCGCGCAGATAATCAGGTCGATATCCTGCGCGGTCAGCCCAGCGCGCTGTAGCGCCTGCTCGGCGGCGGCAGCTCCCAGCGAGGCGGTGGTTTCCCCCTCGCCTGCGATGTAACGCTGGCGGATGCCGGTACGCTGGACGATCCACTCGTCCGAGGTCTCGACCATATCTTCGAGGTCGCGATTGGTGACCACCCGTTTCGGGAGCGACGCTCCGAAACCGCGAACTACTGAACGGATCATCGTGTTTCCTGCCTTGTCGTCACGCTGCTTCTGGGCCAGCCGGAGACGGCTGTCGCGCGTGATATTTCTTCAAGTCGTTTTCTATCTTCTGGGTCAGGCCATTGCGGGCCATGTCATAGCCGACATCCACGGCTGCGGCAAAACCTTCGGCATCGGTGCCGCCATGGCTCTTGATGACGATGCCGTTCAGGCCGAGGAAGACACCGCCGTTGACCTTGCGCGGATCCATCTTCTCGCGGACGCGGTCAAAGGCGCCCTTGGCAAGGATGTAGCCGAGCTTGGCCATCCAGGTGCGCGACATGGCCGCGCGCAGATATTCAGCGATCTGCTTTGCAGTGCCCTCGGCCGTCTTCAGCGCAATATTGCCGGTAAAGCCTTCGGTGACGACGACGTCGACCGTGCCCTTACCGAGATCATCGCCTTCGACGAATCCGTAATAGTCGATGGTGTCGAGGCCCGCTTCGCGGATCAGGCGACCGGCCTCCTTGACCTCTTCCTGGCCCTTGATCTCCTCGACGCCGACATTGAGGAGACCGACCAGCGGCTTCTCGATCTCGAAGAGCGCGCGCGCCATGGCACCGCCCATCACGGCGAAGTCCAGCAGTTGCTGCGCATCCGCGCCGATCCCGGCGCCAACGTCAAGCACGATGCTCTCGCCCGACAGTGTCGGCCAGATGGCGGCGATCGCCGGGCGCTCAATGGTTGCCATCGTGCGGAGGCAGAACTTGGCCATCGCCATCAGGGCACCGGTATTGCCGGCCGACACCGCGACATCGGCCTGGCCGGTCTTCACGGCCTCAATCGAACGCCACATGCTCGACACGTAGCGGCCGCGGCGCAGCGCCTGGCTCGGCTTCTCGTCCATGCCGACCGACACTTCGCAGTGGTGGAAGACCGACTTATCCTTAAGCTTGGGGAACTTGTCGAGGATCGGCAGGCAGCGTTCCTGCTGGCCGAAAAGCAGGAAGGTGACTTCCGGGTGACGTTCCAGCGCCTTGGCCGCTCCGGGTATAGTGACTTCGGGACCGAAGTCGCCGCCCATAACGTCGAGAGAAATTCTGATCACTTAAACCTGACCCTTCTTGATCGCTGGCCAGCGAAATTTCGGTCAAAATACCGCTTTTCAATGACGGCACAAGCCACCCACAGGCGCAGATGGGGGATCATCAATCCTTTTTCCAGTCTTTGAGAACGGCAAAGGGAGACGGTTTCTTCTCTTCTTTCACATCGTTCTCAATGTGGCCGGCAAACTGAACGCCGGGCTTTTTCGGATAGGGGTCTATGCCGAGGGCCGCGAATTCCGCAATCAGCGCGCCGGCATCGATGGTATCGCCGACAAAAGGCTCCGGCAGATCCGGACCATCGGGGTCGAGCACCATTTCGCCTGCCCCGTCTAGCACGATGCGGGCGAGCTTGGAGCCTTCAGGCACGAAGATCTGGTCGATTTCCTGATCGATGGTGGTGACCACCGGCTCCAGGGTCACGACGCAGGCCTGGACGATTTCACCTGTTACCCGGCCCTTGATACGGACGCCATCTTTCTTCCACCGAGCAATCTGCAACTCGGCTTCCAGACGGTTGACGGCCTCGACGTCCCAGAGAGCAGCAAGGCCGGCACGCTCCCGCAAATCGGCCGCTACACGAACCTGGACGGGATTCGCAGAAACGTGCCCGACCTTCACGCGGTAGCTGAATTCGGCGGGTTCGTCAGTTTGTCTGCTGGTCATTGGATCTTCCTCTGTCCGTTGCCGGCGGCCTGCAGCGGTTGACGCCTGCCTGGCCGTCCAAGGCTTCACATGGTGGGAACGGCGATCCGGGCCGACCCGGTCTCGATTTCTGCCTCAGCCACGGAGCCAAGCGCCTGTTCGGCTGAAAACATCCAGTCAGCCAGGGCCTGCATGTCGGGAGCCGGCGCGACTTCGGGATGAAGATTGCGGACGAGTGCTGCAGCGAGAGCTTCCCGGTCGCCCTTGTCGAGTGCGCCAGCGTAGGATTCCAGCCGGCCGTAATACATGCTTGCGAGTTTCTTCATGCGCTTGGGCACGCCCGGATCACCAACGCCCAGTTCGCGGATCGAATGATCGACATCCTCAAAGAAGGCGTCGATGATGTTCTGCGCGATCTCCTGGCCGCTGCGCTCCGACCGGGCCGTGCGGCGGAAATAGAGTATCAACATGATCGTGAGCATTTCGAACCGACCCATCACGGTGTCGGGCGCATTCATGTCGATGTAGAATACAGGGGTCCGCGCAGCCGAAGTCAGGGCGGCATACTGCCGCTCGACGATCGCCTGATTGTTTCTTTTCTGACGAAAGAAACCGAATACCATTCAATTCCACCAAAAAGAGCCGGCCGATAGCCCAGGCCCGGTCGTGCTCATGTTGCATGATTGCGAAAGCTGGTTTACCGAAGCAGACGTGAATTGCAATGCCATTCTCCCCTCACCTGCCGCTTCCATCGGCAAAGTGGCGGGAAAGAAGGCAGCGCTGGCAATTGGCAGGCCCGTCCCCGGAAAGGCCACAATGCTATGCGCAGAAGCGACCCGGCATCCTTTCGGATGCCGTCGACAGTCATGGGAGACTCGTGCGTGAACATTCGGATTTTTAAAGCGGACAGGAAGCTGATGAACACCACGGCTGTGGCTCTCGCTCTTGCTCTTGCCGGGCTTTCTGGCTGCACGACATCCGAAGTCTTCCACAACGGCTATGTCGTTGACCAGGCAGCGCTCGATCTGGTGCCGGTTGGGTCCAGCCGCGAACAGGTCCTGCTGTCGCTCGGCACACCCTCCACCACGGCCACCTTCGATGGTGAAGTGTTCTACTACATCTCGCAGAAGCGCGTCCGTTCGGTTGCCTTCATGAAGCAGAAGCTGGTCGAACAGCAAATTCTCGCGATCTACTTCGACAAGGACGGCATCGTCACCCAGGAGGCGAACTACACGCTTCAGGACGGCAAGGTCTTCGATACGATCTCGCGCACGACACCGACCGGTGGCCGCGATCTGACCTTCCTGCAGCAGTTGCTCTCAGGCGGCGGCGGTGCAGCGAACAGCGTCAAGAACGTGCTGGGCGGCATGGGCAACTAAGGCCGCCGCTAAGGCACGACGCGATCTTTCAGATTCGTAGCCGTGCTTTAGCTCCTTGTTTTTACGCATGTCTTTGTCCCAAAACCGGTGTCCACTTTCGGGAGACTTGCTCTAGGGTCATATACGCAAAAACCGCGGAAGTTGCCTTCCGCGGTTTTTTTGTGCCTGCAAGTCTGAGACTCAGTGAGCCAGAACGGCCAGCAAGAGCAGCGCGACGATGTTGGTGATCTTGATCGCCGGATTTACGGCAGGTCCTGCTGTATCCTTGTAGGGATCGCCGACCGTATCACCGGTCACGGAAGCCTTATGGGCGTCGGAGCCCTTCAGGTGCTTCACCCCATCCTTGTCGATAAAGCCGTCCTCGAAGCTTTTCTTGGCATTGTCCCAGGCCCCGCCACCTGATGTCATGGAGATGGCGACGAAGAGACCGTTGACGATAACCCCCAGCAGCGAGGCCCCGAGTGCCGCAAAAGCAGATGCCTTGGAGCCGGAGATCAGCAGCACGCCAAAGTATACGACGAGCGGGGCCAGAACCGGCAGCAATGAGGGGATGATCATTTCCTTGATCGCCGCGCGAGTCAGGATGTCGACGGCCCGGCCATAGTCCGGCTTCTCGGTTCCCTGCATGATGCCAGGCTTTTCCCGAAACTGCCGGCGGACTTCCTCGACGATCGAGCCTGCCGCACGGCCGACGGCCGTCATGGCGATGCCGCCGAAGAGGTAGGGAATGAGGCCGCCAAATATCAGGCCGGCCACCACATAGGGGTTGGACAGATCGAAGGAGATCTCCCCCATGTCGGCGAAATAGGGATACTGGGCACTGTTGGCGGCGAAGTATCGCAGGTCGTTGGAATAGGCGGCAAAGAGTACCAATGCGCCGAGACCGGCCGAGCCGATCGCATAACCCTTGGTGACGGCCTTGGTGGTGTTTCCGACAGCGTCAAGTGCGTCTGTGGACTTGCGCACTTCCGGCGGCAGATGCGCCATTTCGGCGATGCCGCCGGCATTGTCGGTAACGGGTCCAAAGGCGTCGAGGGCCACGATCATACCGGCCAGGCCGAGCATGGTTGTGACGGCAATCGCCGTGCCGAAGAGGCCGGCGAACTGGTAGGTGGAGATGATCCCGCCGACGATGACGATCGCCGGAAGCGCCGTCGATTCCAGCGACACGGCAAGGCCCTGGATGACGTTGGTGCCGTGGCCGGTGACCGAGGCCTGAGCAATCGAGTTGACCGGGCGCTTGTTGGTGCCGGTATAGTATTCGGTGATGACGACGATCAGGGCCGTCACCACGAGACCGAGAATACCGCAGATGAAGAGGTTCATCCCGGTGATATCCATCCCGTCGACCGTGCCGATGGAGCCCCAGCCGATGGTGAGCGAGGTTGCCAGCGCGAGACCGGCCACGGACAGAAGCCCGGTGACGATCAGGCCCTTGTAGAGCGCACCCATGATCGAACCATTGGTGCCGAGCTTGACGAAGAAGGTGCCGACGATCGAGGTGATGATGCAGGCGCCGCAGATCGCGAGCGGATAGACCATCGTGATCTCAAGGGCGGCAGAGCCGGCAAAGAAGATGGCGGCGAGAACCATTGTGGCGACCACCGAAACCGCATAGGTCTCGAACAGGTCGGCGGCCATGCCTGCGCAGTCGCCGACATTGTCGCCGACGTTGTCGGCAATGGTGGCCGGGTTGCGCGGGTCGTCTTCCGGAATACCGGCCTCGACCTTGCCGACGAGGTCCCCACCGACGTCGGCGCCCTTGGTGAAGATGCCGCCGCCGAGACGGGCGAAGATCGAGATCAGCGAGGCGCCGAAGCCGAGCGCAACCAGGGCGTCGATCACTTCACGCGAGCCGCTTTCATGGCCGAGGACGGCCGTCAAAACGTAAAAATAGATGGATACGCCCAGAAGCGCGAGGCCTGCCACCAGCATGCCGGTGATGGCACCGGACTTGAAGGCGATGTCGAGGCCAGCCGCCAGGCTGTGGGATGCAGCCTGTGCGGTGCGCACATTGGCGCGGACAGAAACGTGCATGCCAATGAAGCCGGCGGCCCCGGACAGAACAGCGCCGATCAGGAAGCCGATGGCGGCCGTCCCGGACAGAAGAAACCATGTGCCGACGAAAACGACGGCTCCGACGATCGCGATGTTCAGGTATTGCCGAGTGAGGTAAGCCTGAGCGCCCTCGCGAATATAACCTGCAATTTCCTGCATTCGGGCATTGCCCTGGTCAGACGCCAGAACCGAGCGCGTCGCCCAGACCGCGTAGACTATCGACAGAAGCCCGCATAAAATTACGCCTAGAAGAACCGTCATTCGCAATACCCTCCCGCATTGCCCGCGCCTCACTCAACGCGGGCGGTGTCACGCAGACTCAGGCCCCCTCCTCCGAGACCCGTCGACGCGAGGCGAGATTGCGTCGCGCTTTTCGTGGCGTCAAGAGCGCATATTTTGCGTTGCGGGGGGAACTCAGGCGGGTTTGCGGGAGACGGCGCGCAACTGCAGCAGGATGAGCACGAGGCAGATAAGCGTCACCGGCCAGACCAGCAGGTTCATCACCGACCAGCCATAAGCCGTAAAGACCTTGCCCGACGAGAAGGAGGAAAGTGCCACCGTCGAGAAGAGAATGATGTCGTGGAAACCCTGGACCTTGTCGGCCTCGGAAGGACGATAGCTTGAGGCGACGATGGCAGTCGCACCGATAAAACCGAAGTTCCAGCCGACGCCGAGCAGCACAAGCGCACCCCAGAAATTCCAGAGCTCCACTCCCCAATGGGCGACGACGGCGCAGGTCATCAGGATGAGCAGGCCCGCCGCGACGATCTTCTCCGGTCCAAAGCGGCCGATCAGAACGCCGGTGAAGAAGCTCGGCGCAAACATGGCGATGACGTGCCACTGGATGCCGAGCGTGGCGAGATCCGACGAGAAGCCGCAGCCGACGACCATGGCGAGCGGCGCACCGGTCATCATGAAGGTCATCAGGGCATAGGTTCCGATGCCGCAGACCATGCCGGTCATGAAGCGCTGGGTCATGACGATCTCGCGCAGCGGACGGGTGGGTTCGTTGGCCGTGCCGACCTTGCTGACCAGTGGCGGCAGTTTCAGGAAGAAGAGGACGGCGATGGCGCAGAGCAAGAGCGGCACGAGGCCGAGAAATGCGCCGGCAAAGGTAACGGGAGCCAGCGAATCCTTTAGCCAAATGGCGATCTGGGGACCGGCAATGGCTGAAACGATACCGGCTGCAAGAATCCAGGAAATCGCCTTGCCCTTGTAGAAACTCGGCGAGGCATCGGCAGCTGCAAAGCGGATCTTCTGGGTAAAGCCACCGGACAGCCCCATCAGGACGAGCGCGAAAGCGAAGAGCCAGAAATCGGAGCGGATGAGCGCAAAGGCTGCAAGCGCGCTGCCGAGCGCGCCTGCAAGCGCTCCGATCATGAAGCTCTCGCGACGACCGAGAAAGCGCGAGGCGGTCGCCACCGCAATGGCACCTGCGGCGACGCCGATGTTGAATCCGGTGAGCGGCGCGGTCGCCAACGACTTGTCGGCGCCGAGCATCTGGAAGCCGGCAAGACCGCCGACGGCAAAGGCGAGTGGCGGCGCCGATCCCAGGATTGCCTGGGCAACGGCGAGCAGACCGACATTCCGCCGGGCCGTCGACAAGTGTTCGTCCAGCCCCGCCAGCGTCGCTCCGCTCATATCGCTCACCTTACTTCTGCGCCGGAGCGCGAACCTGCTTTGCAATCCGGTCGAGAACGGCGTTGACCAGCCTCGGCTCGTCGTCCGGGAAGAAGGCCTGCGCGATCTCGACATACTCCGTTACGATAACGGCGATGGGGACATCCTTGCGCTCGATCAATTCGAAGGCCCCTGCCCGCAGAATTGCGCGCACCGTGCTGTCCATGCGCGACAGCGACCAGTCGTCCTGCAGCGCCTGGCGGATTAGCGGATCGATCTTGGTCTGATCGCGCACGACGCCTGCCACGATCGAGCGGAACCAGGAGGCATCCGCCTTCAGGTAGGTTTCGCCGTCCACTTCCTGGCCAAGCCGGTGGCTCTCGTATTCGGCCACGACCTCGAGCACGCCGGAGCCGGCGATGTCCATCTGGTAGAGAGCCTGGACGGCTGCGAGACGCGCGGCGCCGCGCTGGTTTGCCGGCTTAACCGGATGCTTGCCTTCGTCCGACATCACTCAGCCACCCAGCTTCTTCTTCAAAGCGATCATCGAGAGGGCTGCGCGTGCAGCAAAGCCGCCCTTGTCCTTGTCCGAACGGCGGACACGGGCCCAGGCCTGATCGTCATTTTCAACAGTCATAATGCCGTTGCCAATCGCCAGCGATTCCGACACGGCGAGGTCCATCAGAGCACGCGAGGATTCATTGGCGACGATGTCGAAATGATAGGTCTCACCGCGAATGACCATGCCGAGTGCGATGAAGCCATCATACTGCGTGCCTTCGTCATCGGCAGCGTCGAGCGCCATGGCGATCGCCGGCGGGATTTCCAGCGCGCCCGGCACGGTGATGACGTCATAGCTGGCGCCGGCCTCTTCCAGGGCATATTTTGCGCCGTCCAGCAGAGCGTCCGACATGTCGTCATAGAAGCGTGCTTCGACGATCAGCAAATGCGGCGAAGCCGTCTTGTTTACCATTGTCCGATCCGATCTTGAATGTGATTGCGGCGCCGAGGCCGCCAGAAACGCGGTCAAACCATGCCCTCCGGTGGAAGGCAAGCATTTTTCCGTCACGACAGCTTCGCCTGCCACGCAGAGCTTTCCTGCCCGAGGGGCGCTCTTGCAGGCCAAGGTTCTTCCAGTCTCTCTAATCCAGGCGGAAATGGGAAAGTTTCCGTGAAGAATCTTTAATGCAATTCAGGCAGTTAAGCTCTGGAAAGCGCCTTCTTTCGATACCAGTTTCTTCTCTGCACGCGCGCGACGGAATTCCCCGCCATCGCTACATGCTCGAAAGGAACAAGACCATGAACCGCTTTGCAACGATCTTCAGTGCCTCCGCTCTCTCAGCAATCGCCTTCGGAGCCGAGAGCTACGCTGCCATGCCACATACCGTCGCTGGGTCCGAACAGCAGATCGACAAAACGATCACGAAGCTGTCCCCCAGCAACTACAACGTCGTCATGATCGACCAGCTCCGAGAGGACCATACAGCACCGCCATTCGCCAATGTCACGCCGACATCCCGGGAAGCCCGCCTCGTCCAGGCTTCGGTGATCGCCAATCCGGCGCTGACGCGCAAGCTGCAGGCCGATCATGTGGAATTGACCAACATCGTCGGCGCCGAACAGGCAGCCGATGGTGGCGTCACCTTCTACGTCCGCTGAGACCGCCGGCCCCATGCTCTCCCTGCGCCGACTGGCGCGGGGGGGAACATCGTGAGCCCGATCCGGAACAAATACGGGGACTCTCGTGTTTCCGCCTGACGAGGGAGGCCGTGGCGCTCCTTCACTCACCGGATAGAGGAGGCTCCCATGGGACGTGGTATTCTTATGTGGCTGGTCGGCGTGCCGATCCCGATCATCATCTTGATCATGCTGTTCTGGCGCTAAAGCCAGGCAGAGACCGGCAGCCGCTCCAGGATCTGCCAGTTATCCCGGCCGAGGCTTCGCTCTTCCAGAAGAACGAAACCGGCCGGGCGAAATTCCCGTGTGATGGGCGAGGCAATGCCCCCATCCCCGATCACCGTTTCCCCCGTATAGAGGTGAATCCGATCGACAAGCCCTTGCGCCAGCAGGTCGGCGGCCACGCGCGCACCGCCCTCGACCATCACGGACGAGATACCTCTTTCGGCCAGAATATGCAGAAGATGCTCGTATCCGGTCGTTTCCAGGATTTCCACGCCCAGTGATTCCAACGCCTTGCGGTTGCCGGTGGCGGATGGTGCAACGGCGAGCAACACCGGTACGTCGCGCGCTGTCATGGCAAGCTTCGACGACGGCGCAAGTTCCGCCCGGCGGTCGAGGACGATCCGAATGGGCGATGTGTTTTCCAGACCTGGCAGCCGCACCGTCAGTTCGGGATCGTCAGCCTGGGCGGTGCCGATACCCACCAGGATCGCATCGCTTGCAGCGCGCAGACGGTGCACTTCGGTTCGGGCTTCCGGGCCTGTGATCGCAATCTGCCCTGCCCCCAGTCGACCCAGCATGCCATCAGCAGAAACGGCAAGTTTCAGAGTCACTTGCGGGCGACCCTTCGTCTGACGCGTGAGGTAGCCGCCCATGGCGCGGCGGGCTTCCTTCTGCAGGATGCCGATGGTCACTTCGATATCCGCATCGGCGAGAACCTTCAGCCCCTGCCCCGAGACGCGCGGATCCGGATCGGCAACAGCCACGACGACGCGGGCAACGCCTGCTGCGACCATGGCATTGGCGCAAGGCGGGGTCTTGCCATGGTGAGAGCAGGGTTCCAGCGTCACATAGGCGGTTGCGCCGCGGGCCTCGTCGCCCGCTTCTGCAAGCGCCTGAGGCTCGGCATGCGGACGACCGTCCGGTGCGGTCACGCCACGACCGACAACCTTACCGTTTTTCACGACGAGACAGCCGACAGAAGGATTGGAGCCGGTCCGACCGACATTGGTCAGCGAGAGCGCAATCGCTTCGCGCATGAAGGCTTCGTCGGTGGCCGTGATCGACACGGCTTAATCCGCGACGCTGTCGCGCGAGATCTTGGCATTGATCTCGGCAATGACGTTTTCGAAATCTTCGGCATGGGAGAAATCGCGGTAGACGGAGGCGTAACGAACGAAGGCGACGTCATCGAGCGTCTTCAGGGCTTCGAGCACCTGCAGGCCGATTTCTTCCGAGGAGATTTCCGTCTCGCCCGAGCTTTCGAGGCGTCGGACGATGCCGGAGACGGCGCGCTCGATGCGCTCATTGTCGACAGGCCGTTTGCGCAGCGCGATCTGGAAGGAGCGCACCAGCTTGTCGCGGGCGAAGGGGGCCTTGCGGCCCGTCTTCTTCAGGACCATCAGCTCGCGCAGTTGGACCCGTTCAAAGGTGGTGAAGCGACCGCCACAATCGGGACAGATCCGCCGCCGGCGAATGGAGGTGTTATCCTCCGCCGGCCGCGAATCCTTGACCTGGGTCTCGTCCGATCCACAAAAAGGGCAGCGCATCAGTCTTAGGCCTTACATGTAGGGGTACATCGGGAAGCGGTCGGTGAGCGCCACGACCTTGTCACGCACGGCAGCCTCGACGGCAGCATTGCCTTCATCCGAATTGGCGACCTTGAGACCATCGAGCACTTCGACGATCAGGTTACCGATTTCGGTGAATTCCGCTTCCTTGAAGCCGCGGGTGGTGCCGGCCGGCGTGCCGAGACGGATGCCCGAGGTGACAAACGGCTTTTCCGGATCGAAGGGGATGCCGTTCTTGTTGCAGGTGATGAAGGCGCGGCCGAGGCCTGCTTCCGCACGCTTGCCGGTGGCGTTCTTCTTGCGCAGGTCGACCAGCATCAGGTGGTTGTCGGTACCGCCGGAGACGATATCGAGATTGTGCTTGATCAGGGTGTCGGCTAGGACCTTGGCGTTCTTTACGACCTGAGCGGCGTAGTCCTTGAATTCGGGCTGCAGTGCCTCACCGAAGGCGACGGCCTTGGCCGCGATGACATGCATCAGCGGACCACCCTGGAGACCCGGGAAGACGGCCGAGTTGAACTTCTTCGCCAGATCCTCGTCGTTGGTGAGGATCATGCCGCCGCGCGGGCCGCGCAGCGACTTGTGGGTCGTGGACGTCGCGACATGGCAATGCGGGAACGGTGACGGATGCTGGCCACCAGCGACGAGGCCGGCGATGTGGGCCATGTCGACCATGAGGTAGGCGCCAACGCTGTCGGCGATCTCGCGGAAGCGCTTCCAGTCCCAGGTGCGGGAATAGGCGGTGCCGCCGGCGATGATCAGCTTGGGCTTGTGCTGTTCGGCCTTCTTGGCGACGTCTTCCATGTCGAGCTGGTGGTCGTCTTCACGCACGCCATAGGAGACGACGTTGAACCACTTGCCGGACATGTTGACCGGCGAACCGTGGGTCAGGTGACCGCCCGAGTTCAGGTCGAGGCCCATAAAGGTGTCGCCCGGCTGCAGGAGTGCCAGGAAGACGGCCTGGTTCATTTGGCTACCGGAGTTCGGCTGGACGTTGGCGAAGTTGACGCCGAAGAGCTTCTTGGCGCGATCGATTGCGAGTTCTTCCGCGATGTCGACGAACTGGCAGCCGCCATAGTAGCGCTTGCCCGGATAGCCCTCCGCATACTTGTTCGTCATGATCGAGCCCTGGGCTTCGAGCACGGCGCGGGAGACGATGTTTTCGGAGGCAATCAGCTCGATCTCATGGCGTTGGCGGCCGAGTTCCTTCTCGATCGCACCGAAAATGTCGGGGTCGGTATCGGCGAGAGAACGAGAAAAGAAGGCATCGTTGTTCGACATGATCGCAGGCTCCTCAAAAGCGTTTGATGCTGTGGGGTCTTAACGTTCCGCAGTCACGAGAGCAATACGAAGAACGACATTTGCGGATCAATTGGCGCGGTGATGGCGTCACCGGCTGCGACAAATAGACAAAGCCGCGCCCGAAGGACGCGGCTTTCAGATTTCAGCCCGAACGGCAGTTGCTCATTGCGGCAGGATGTCGTCCTCGACGGAACCGCTGATCTGCTCCTGGCCGATATTGGCCTGAAGTGCCAGCTGCTGGTCGCCGTCCTGTTCGTAGATGTCGTCGCGGAACTGCACGACGCCCTGCTTGGGCGACCAGGCGGTGATGTAAACCCAGTGTACGCCGACCTCGTCGACGACCTGGATCGGCGTGTTGACGCGGCTGGCGATCACGCGCTCGATCTCCTGGCGGTTCCAGCCGGGCGTGTTCTTCAGGACCCAGACGATCAGGTCGCGCACGTTCTGGATGCGGACGCAGCCGGAGGATTCGAAGCGCATCAGCTTGTTGAACAGCCCCTGCGTCGGCGTGTCGTGCATATAGACGGCATCCGGGCTCGGGAAGTTGATCTTGGTCGACGACATCGCGTTGATCTTGCCCGGGTCCTGACGGAAGGTCAGATTCGGCGCCTTGGGTGCGAACCAGTCGACGCTTTCGGGCGAGACTTCGTTGCCGCTGCCGTCGATCAGACGGATGGCATTGCGCTCCAGATAGGTCGGATCCTTCTGCATCAGCGGCACGATGTCTTTTTCGACGATCGAGCGGGGTGCCGTCCAGTAAGGATTGAGGATGATGTCGGAGACCTTGGAGCTGACCAGCGGCGACGGGCGGCTGATGCGGCCGACGATCGCCGTGTTGCGCAAGGCGACCTGGTCGTTCTCGACCGCTTCGACATAGGCGGCCGGGATGTTGACGACGATGTAGCGGGCCTCCAGCGGCTTTGCGAGCGTGTCCTGCAGACGCTGGAAGTTGACGTTCAGCTGGTTGAGCCGGACGTCGGCCGAAATGTTGAGCGCCTTCAGCGTGAATTCGCCGATCACGCCGTCTTCCGGCAGGCCATGACGGGCCTGGAAGCGCTTGACCGCGCCATCGACATAGCTGTCGAAGGAGTTCGACATGCCCGCCTCCTGCGGCAGATCGCCGGCAACCATCAGGCGCTGGCGCAGAGCCTGGACGGACGGATCGGTGACGCCGAGCTGCAGCTTGACGGAGGGATTGACCTGCGGCCAGCCGCCATTGGAGACGATCATCTGATACTGGCCGATGGCCTGCTGAATATTGCCGATACTGGAGGGGCTGAGCATCGCCGTGTTGGAGACCACGCTGGTCGCCGTGCGCGAGGCCTGGGCATCGAACTGATCGTCCCAGTTGCCGCGACGCGGTGCATTGATCAGTTCGTCCACTGCCGTCTGGGCAGCCGCCTGACCGGCGATCACCGCAGCACCGACTGCAGCCGCACCCCGCAGCAACGACCGCCGCGAAAGATCAACGATTCCCGTCTTTTTCGACATATTCCCTACCGTTTCATCCTGAACCAGAACCTGACGCATACCGATTCGTGGTTAACAAAGCGCCGCCAAAAGGGCGAACCAGCTCATCGTTGGGTGTTTGGAAGGCGACAATACCGCATACTCGGCCGCACACTCCGCTGGTCCCGGCGGTCCCATATCAATATGGCCAATTCGTGTCACCAAGGGGTTGTGTCACGAGAGCGTGTGCGACTGCGAAAGGGTTGTGACCGAACAACGACAAAACCGGCCGCTTCACGAGGAAGCGTCCGGTTTGGTGCGGTGGATCGCTGTCTGGAGGTCGGCGAGCGGTAAGGCTCAGAGACGATACAAAATCTGGTCGTTCCAGAAGCGGTCGAGGCGCTGCAGGAGCTTGTTCATCTGGGTGAACTCGTCGGTGCCGATGCCGCCGACCTTCTGGATCGAGCCGATGTGGCGCTCGTAGAGCTTGGCAACGGTTTCGGCGATTTCCTGGCCGGCATCCGTCAGGCTGATGCGGACCGAGCGACGGTCGACACGTGAGCGGGCATGGTTGATGAAGCCGAGGTCGACGAGCTTCTTGACGTTGTAGGAGACGTTCGAGCCGAGATAGTAGCCACGCGAGCGCAGTTCACCGGCGGTCAGTTCGGAATTGCCGATGTTGAAGAGGAGCAGCGCCTGGATGGCGTTGATATCCGAGCGACCCTTGCGGTCGAACTCATCCTTGATCACATCGAGAAGGCGGCGGTGGAGACGTTCCACCAGGTGCAGGGATTCCAGGTAGAGCGAACGGATCGCTTCTTCCTGCGGATCAAGGGGGGCCGACTGCGGCTTGAGCTTCGTGTTCATATCGATCTGCCTCACTGTTTTGTTTGGCGGTGTTGGTTTTTTCTCCCGCCTTGATGAGGACAGTATCCAATGCGCATAAAATTCTATTTAAAACGCAGGCTTAACAGAGGCTTACCAAAGCCCGTCGTGGTATCACGGTAAATCAACGGTTATCGTCTCTCGCTTGTGTCTGCTTTCGAGCCACAACGCCAGGCGGAAGGAGAGGTAGAGAACCGCCACGGAGACATGCATGACGATGGCCAGCATGTTGCGGCCGAAGATGTCCGGCCAGACCGAAAACATCAGGATCTGACCGCCCGCTGCAATCAGCCACATCACCGGCCCCCAGGAGCCGGCGAGCCACAGGCCGAGGGCTGCCACCGGAAAGACGACGGCCAGCCCGGCAGCGGCCACACGCCACGGCAGAGACAGAAGGTCAAAACGCCCGAGCCCGCCATGGCTATAGCCGACGAGCATGCCCCAGTATTGCAGCCCGAACCACAGGCAGGCCAGCGCCACGATCCGCAGAAACAGGATGTAGATGAACTCCGTCAGGCTGCGGAGGGGCTTTGTCGGCGAATCAGCTTCCATGGCGCCGAGGATAGGGCTTCGCTCGTGGCACCGCCAGCAGAGGCAAGCCACCCTCCACTTGTCACTTGCGACATTGGCACGTTTTGCAAGCTGCAGGCGGCATGTTATCAGCAGCAACCAAAGACGGCGAAAGACGAAGACAACAGCAAGGACGAGACGATGACGGACAAGACCCATTCGGTGGACGACGTGACCGGCCATCGGCGCATGCGGCGCCTGCGTAAGGCAGACTGGCAGCGGCGTATGGTGCAGGAAAACCGGCTGACCGTCGACGACCTGATCTGGCCGATCTTCGTCGTGCCCGGCAGCGGCATCATGGATCCGATCGCCGCCATGCCCGGCGTCTTCAGAATGAGCGTGGACAAGGCTGTGGAAGCGGCGAAGGAAGCGGCCGACCTCGGCATTCCGGCGATCGCCACCTTCCCCAATGTCGACATGGGCCTTCGCGACGAGACCGGGTCGCATATCCTCGTTACCGACAACCTGATCAACCAGACGACGGCCGCCATCAAGAAGGCGGTGCCGAATATCGGCATCATTACTGACGTCGCGCTCGATCCTTTCACCAGCCACGGGCATGATGGAATCTTGCGCGAGGGCGAAATCGTCAATGACGAGACCGTCGACCAGCTGGTGCGGGCGGCGATTGCCCAGGCCGATGCCGGCTCCGACATCATTGCGCCCTCCGACATGATGGATGGGCGCATCGGCGCGATCCGCCGCGGCCTCGACGCCTCCGGCCACCAGAATGTCGGCATCATGTCTTATGCGACGAAATTCGCCTCCTGCTACTACGGCCCCTATCGCGAGGCTATCTCGACGAGCGGCCTGCTGAAGGGCGACAAGAAGACCTATTACATTGACCCGGCCAATGGCACGGAGGCGATGCGTGATGCGGCGCTTGACGTTGAGGAAGGCGCCGACATGCTGATGGTCAAGCCCGGCCTGCCCTATCTCGACATCTGCTGGCGGATGAAGGAGGCATTCGGGCTTCCGGTCTTCGCCTATCAGGTCTCTGGCGAATACAGCCAGATCAAGGCCGCCGCCGCCAATGGATGGATCGACGGCGAGCGGGCAATGCTTGAAACGCTGCTCTGTTTCAAGCGCGCCGGCTGCGATGGCATCCTTACTTATTTTGCCATGGACGTGGCTCGCCATCTCGCGCGCAAGGGCTGACCTCTCATCGATTATTGTATTCGGACGGCGAATTCCCATATCTGGGAGACAACCAAAGGAGCCATCCATGAGCCTCGACAGCAATACGTCCTATGCCGCCCCCGAAGACTGGCGCGCCTATAGTGGTGTGCTGTCGCGCAGGGTATTCGCGTTCATCGTCGACTACCTGTTCATCGGGCTCCTGTGGATCCCGGCGGCGGTGATCGTCTTCTTTCTCGGCATCCTGACGCTGGGCTTGGGCTGGCTGCTCTACCCGATCCTTTTCTTCGTCGTTGCCGGTCTCTATTTCGGCATGTCGCTCGCCGGCCCATCGCAGGCCACGCCCGGCATGCGGATGATGGGCATTGCCATGGTCCGCCTCGACGGCCGGAAGCTCGACTTCATCACCGCCATCGCCCACTTGGCGCTGTTCTGGATCTTGAACTCGGTCCTGACGCCGCTGGTGCTGCTGGCCGGTCTGTTCATCGAACGCTCGCGCCTCGTGCACGATCTGCTCGTCGGAACGGCCACCGTCAGGACGTATTGACACCTTTCTCTGATGCGAGACTCCCAAGAAAACACTTCGGGCACGACCCGGAGTGTTGACGTTTCGCATTCTTGCGCCATCCTAGTCTCTTGAGATGACGTGACACAGGATTCTCGTCGGCGCCATATGAATACCCAGACCTCTCCCTCCCCCCAGTTCTACCTGACGGCCGCTGCGCCGTGCCCCTATCTGCCGGACGAATTGGAGCGGAAGGTCTTCACCCATATGGTCGGCCCGCGGGCCACCGAAATGAACGATCTGCTGACCCAGGGTGGGTTTCGCCGTTCGCAGAACATCGCCTATCGTCCGGCTTGCGAGGCATGCCGGGCCTGTGTTTCGGTGCGTGTCCTGGTCAAGGAGTTCGAGGCGAGCCGCGCCTTCCGGCGCGTCGAGGCGACCAATAGCGACCTGATCTCCACCGTATTTTCCGCTCAGCCTTCGACCGAACAATTCTCCCTCTTCCGTCGCTACCTCGACGCCCGCCACCAGCAGGGCGGCATGTCGGACATGTCGGCACTCGACTATGCGATCATGGTGGAAGACAGCCATGTGCAGACACGAATCATCGAATACCGGTTGCGCGCACCTGGCGATGGCGTGTCGCCGCATCCGCGCGGTGAACTGGTCGCGGTCGCACTGTCCGACCTGATGAGCGATGGTCTGTCGATGGTCTATTCGTTCTACAATCCGGAGATGGAAAAGCGCTCGCTCGGGACGATGATGGTTCTCGACCACATCCGTCGCGCCCAGGCGCTGGGCCTGCCGCATGTCTATCTCGGATACTGGGTGCGCGGCTCGCAGAAGATGGGATACAAGACCCGCTTCCAGCCGCAAGAGCACCTGATGAACCAGGGCTGGATGCGCTTTACGCCCGACATGGAAGATGGGCAGTCGTAATTCCGCTTCGGATTTGCGCCGAAGGGCAGAGCCCTCCCCGCTTCCGATGAGATGCGGGGAGGCTTGTAGGACGGATCAAGACAGCTTGCGGATGATGCCGTAGACGATGTTCTTGTTGGCGCCGTAGCGAATGCTGCACTCGACGTCGAGGCCTTCGGTGGTGGCGCGCATGATCCGCCACATGTCCTCTTCCGAACGCAGCAGCAGCGCCCAGTTCATGAAGGTTTCCATGTAACCGTCATCCGGGATCTCGTCGGCAAAGTTGGCGAACAGGAAGGTGCCGTGCGGCTTCAGCATCTGCACGCAGCGCTGCGACAGCTTGATGGCGACTTCATCGGCCAGATAGTCATAAAGACCCGCAGCATAGACAAAGTCGAACGTGCCGAAGGACTGCGCGCGCTTGAGAATGGTGCCGACTGAGCCGTTGACAGCCTCAACCGCAGTACCCGCGTATTCGCTGGCCACCGCACCGACGCTGAGCGGGTCCTGATCGAGAGCAATCCAGCGCTTGATGGTCTTGTCCTTGAGGGCCTGCGACATGGCGCCTTCCCGCAGATGGCCCGCAGCGATGGTCAGGATCTCAGCTTCACCGCCGCGAGACGATGCAACGTCGTCAACCAGCTGGGCCAGCAGGTCGCGCCGCTCGCGGACAGCAACACATGCCGGTGCCTGGCTGACATACGAGTGAACCTCCTTGCCCAGGGGGCTCGCGGCATCGAGCATCGGCTGCACCGACGGGTGCGCATAGATGAAATCGAGCAGGCCAGCATCGCCGGAATAGCCGCGCGGCTTTTCGAATGACCAGCGCGTGAAGGGGTCCTCGTGGCAATAACGAGCAACCGCGTGGTTCTGCGCAATCGGAATGATTTGTTCCCAGACCTTCGGAGAATATCGATTGCGGACCGTGTTCATGGCCGTGAACAGACGCAACATGATCTGGCCGATGGAGGTTTCCTGCTGGAACTGCTGCTCGGCCACCCGGAGGTGGAGCGCGAGCTCGGCCCGGGCCTCATCCAGTTCTCCGTCCCGGATCGGTTGGGTGGATGAGAAGACCTTCGAGGCAATAGAGTCCGGGGTAATCAAGCTCTGACCATCGACTGCCATGTCCAATTTGCTCATCTTACGCTCCATTTTAGTCAAATTTGATATTAATACTTCATACACCATAGTTCGGTTTTCATTCGCGTACACCCCCATTTCCCCCAGATGTTAAAACGTAGTTAACGCCTGTGTCAGTTAAGATCAGGAAGCACGCCTGCCAGTACGGCAGCGCGGAAACGGGAGCACAGGATGGACCGAGGCAACGAGGACCCAGAACGGGCGGGATCGAGCGCGCCCTTTTCCTTGCGCCCCATCCCACCCGCTTCCGGCGGCAATCACATCCTGACTGTTGAGCAAAGAGCCTTGCGCGCCGGCCCCCTATCCCCGGCGGCGCTGAAGAGCCTCTACATGAACGAACGCGGTGCGGCGCAGGTTCGCGAGACCCGGCATGGTCTGTGGCTCGCGCTCATTGTCTACCTGCTCTTCGGCATCGCAGACGCGATGCTGATCCCCGATGTGGCCGTTCAGACAATCAGCGCGCGCTTCTCCGTGGCCATCCTGTCATTGGCCGTCATGGAAATCCTCGTCGCAGCGCGTGCAGGTTCCAAATGGTCCGATCTCACTTGCGCTGTGACAGTGGTCGCGGCCTATCTCGGGTGGCTGGTCCCGGCGATGGAAACGCAGGCATTCGAGACCTTCCGCTTCTACATGTATTTCGGCACCATCTTCATGATGAGCGCCAATCTTTTCTTCAACCTATTCTTTCGATTGTCGGTTGCTACGTCTGCGGCAATCCTGCTGATATTCTTCACGAGCCTTGCGTTCATCCCGGCCATCGAGCCCAATCAGCGCATGGTGCTTGTGCTGTTTTATCTGTCCTGCTTCACCTTCACATCCTATGTGAACTGGAAACTGAACCAGGAACGCTACAACGTCTTCCTCAACGCGCTTGAAGCCGCGCACCAGCACCAGGAGGCCGAGAGGCGCGGCGTCGAGCTGGAGCGGCTATCCAACACCGACTATCTGACGGGCGTGGACAATCGCCGCGCGGTCGACAAGCGGCTCAGGGAATACTGGAGCAACTGGCAGAACGAGGGCACGAGCTTCGCCGTCATGCTCGTCGACGTCGACTTCTTCAAGAAGTACAATGACTTCTACGGACACCAGGCGGGCGACCGCTGCCTCGTGATGGTCGCCTCCGCGCTCAGCGATATGCTGAAACCACTGAATGCCACGGTCGGTCGCTATGGCGGCGAAGAATTCATCGTCCTGTCCCGCATTACCGGGCGGGAACAGGTGACGGCACTTGCCGAAATCATCCGGGCGACGGTCGAGGATCTGGCCCTTGTGCACGACCAGCGTCGCGACGGCCAGGCCGTCGTCACGGTCAGTGTCGGTGCCGCCTATACCCGCGCGCAGACCGGCCCCAAGCTGGAGCGCATCATCAACGAGGCCGACCGCGCGCTCTATTCCGCCAAGGCGAACGGGCGCAACTGCGTGCGGCTGTTCGATCCGAACGATCCGCTCAGCAGCGACGACAACGAAAACATCGCGGCTACCCTGCGCATGGCCGTGCGCAATGACCTCGTCCATCTCGCCTATCAGCCGATCCAGAACATGCGCACCGGCCGTGTTGAGGCTGTGGAATCGTTGATGCGCCTGAAAATGGTGGATGGCACGCCGCTGTCGCCAGCACAGTTCATTCCCGTCGCCGAACGCACCGGTGCCATCCTCGAACTCGGCCTGTGGGCGATCCGCCGCGCCTGCACCGAGGTGCTGGCACCTGGTCTCGTGCCGCTTGCCAGCGTCAATGTCTCGGCAATCCAGTTGAAGTCGCGTGGCTTTGCGCTCGCCGTCTCGACGATCCTCGAGGAAACCGGCGTCTCGGGCTCGCAGCTTGCCTTCGAAATCACCGAGGGCATCGACATGGAAGGCCAGTCGGACGTCATTCGCTGCATCACCGACCTGCAGGCGCTCGGTATCCGCATCTGGCTCGACGATTTCGGCACCGGCTTTGCCGGTCTCTCCTGGCTGCGCCTCTTCCCCTTCGACACGGTCAAGATCGACCGCTCCTTCCTCCAGGACGCCCGCCGTCCGGCCGGACGCGCGATGCTGGAAGACATTATCCGGCTAATCCGCAATCGCGGCCTGAAGATCCTTATCGAGGGCCTGGAAACGGCCGATCATGTGGACCTGATGCACGAACTCGGCATCGAGCTCGGCCAGGGCTATTATCTCGGCCGACCCGTTCCGATCGAGGAAGTCCGGATCAAGGCCGTGCCGCGGCTTGCCACCGTCGTCAGCCTCTGAACGCTTTGGTTAGACTCGGAATCGAAAGCGAACCGCAATTCGAAAAAGCCGGCCGCTTCCGCGACCGGCTTTTTCCATCAATCCTGCCTTGATGGCTTAACCGGCGAACTTGCCGCTGCGTGGGAAACCCTTCGGCACGGCGCGGCCAGCGGTGGCGCGGTCACCCAGCCATTCGATCAGTTCTTCCTTCGTCTTGGTGAAGGTGCGGCCGGCCGAATCCGCCCAGGTCAGGCCGTCGGCGATGGCAAAGCACTTCACGTCGGAAATGCCGCCATCCTTGTAGCGCTGCAGGCGCACACCCTTGCCGCGGGTCATTTCCGGGATCTGGGAAAGCGGGAAAGCCACCATTTTTCGGTTCTCGCCGACGACGGCGACATGGTCGCCGCTGACGGTGACCACCAGCTTTGCCTCATCCGGCATGCCGACATTCATCACCTGCTTGCCCTTGCGGGTGTTGGCGACAACCTCCCCTTCCGGTACGACGAAACCGTTGCCGGCCGTCGAGACGAAGAGCAGCTTGCGGGTCGCGTCATGCACAAAAGCGGTCAGCACGTCCTGGTCGTTTTCCATGTCGACGATGATACGCAGTGGTTCGCCATGGCCACGGCCGCCCGGCAGCTTGTCGCCGCCCAGCGTGTAGACCTTGCCGCCGGTTGTCACGAGCAGGATCTTGTCGGTCGTCTGGGCGGGGAATGCCACCTTCAGCCCATCGCCTTCCTTGAAAGTGAGCGACGACGTGTCGGAGATGTGGCCCTTCAGCGCGCGGATCCAGCCCTTTTCCGAGATGACGACGGTGATCGGTTCCTTTTCGATCATCGCCTGCTGGATCGCCTCGACATCGGCGTCCGGCGCATCGGCAAAGAGCGTGCGGCGGCGGCCGAGCTCGGTTGCCTTGGCATATTTCTTCTTCACCTCGCCGATTTCCCAGGCGACCGTCTGCCACTGCTTGTCGTCAGACGCGAGCAAAGATTCGATCTCGGCCTTCTCGGCCGAAAGCTCGTCATGCTCCTTGCGGATCTCGAATTCTTCGAGCTTGCGCAAATTGCGCAGGCGCATGTTGAGGATGGCTTCGGCCTGTATGTCGGTCAGATCCCATTTGGCGATCATCACCGGCTTTGGCTCGTCCTCCTCGCGGATAATGCGGATCACCTCATCAAGGTTGAGATAGGCAATGAGGAGGCCGCCGAGGATTTCCAGGCGGCGGTCTATGGCGGCCAGGCGGAATTTCGAACGGCGGACGAGCACGTCCTTGCGGTGTGCGAGCCATTCGCTCAGCACCTCGTTGAGGGCCATGACCCTGGGCACCTTGCCCTGGGAGAGCACGTTCATGTTGAGCGGCACACGGCTTTCAAGCTCGGTGAGCTTGAACATCGATTCCATCAACAGGGTGGCATCGACCGTACGGCTCTTCGGCACGATGACGACGCGCACGTCTTCGGCGCTTTCATCCCGGATGTCTTCAAGCAGCGGCAGGCGGCGGGCGATCAGCAGTTCGGCGATCTTCTCGATCAGGCGCGACTTCTGCACCTGGAAAGGGATCTGGGTGACGACGATCTGGTAGCCGCCGCGGCCGAGATCCTCGATCTCCCACTTGGCGCGGACGCGAAAACCGCCGCGGCCGGTGCGGTACGTTTCCAGCATCGACGCGCGGCTCTCGACGATGATGCCGCCGGTCGGGAAGTCCGGTCCCTCGATGCCACCGCGCTCCGGATGGGCGGGATCGGCAAACAGCTCCTCGACGGAAGCGCCGGGGTTCTTGATCAGATAGAGGGCCGCATCGCAAAGCTCATGCGCATTGTGCGGCGGAATCGAGGTCGCCATGCCGACCGCGATACCAGAGGAGCCGTTGGCGAGCAGGTTCGGAAAGGCACCGGGCATGACGACGGGTTCGTCGTCTTCCTCGTTATAGGTCGGGCGGAAATCCACCGCGTCCTGGTCGATGCCTTCGAGCAAGAGAGCTGCGACATCGGTCATGCGGGCTTCGGTGTAACGATAGGCTGCCGCACTGTCGCCATCGATATTGCCGAAGTTACCCTGCCCGTCGACGATCGGATAACGCTGGGAGAAATCCTGCGCGAGGCGCACCAGCGCATCATAGACCGACTGGTCGCCATGCGGGTGGAACTTACCGATGACGTCACCGACGATACGGGCGCATTTCTTGAAGGCCGAGTTTGGCCGAATGCCCATTTCGCTCATGGCGTGGATGATGCGGCGATGCACGGGTTTCAACCCGTCGCGAACGTCCGGCAGCGCACGATGCATGATGGTCGAGAGCGCATAGGCGAGATAACGCTCTTCGAGCGCCGCCTTCAGATCGACCGGCTGAATGTGATCGCCACCCTCATCGGGCGGAAGCTGATTTTTCCCCATGGGTCTCACCTAGCGGAGATGGGCCGCAACGGCAAGGAATCCGGGGATTCAGCCTGTGGATTAACCTCGTGTGACCGCCATCACGGCCGACGATGGAAGCGCGTCTTATCAGTGAAAAGCGGTGGAAGCTCATTGCAAAGCCCCTTATATGTAGCTGCCATTCGACGACCTGCGCCAAGAGGGCGCGGCCCAGCCACAGAGGACGACGTCATGAGCTTGTACCAATCCACCCGGATCCTTCTCGCCGGAGCTGCCCTGTGCGCCGTGTCGAGCCAGGCCTTTGCGCTTGACGGCGCCGATTTGTTGAAGAAGATCAACGCGTCCTATGCTGCTGGCGGCGCCACGATCACAGCCGATACGATCGAAGTCGATGGCGAGGACGTCGTGTTCAAGGGCGTGAAGTTCGGCCTTGAGGCCGAACCGGGCAAGACGCCGCTTACGCTCGATGAACTGACGCTCCAGGGTGTCAGCGAGGAAGAAGGTGGCGCCTATTACATCGAACGCGTCGACTTTCCGGAAGTGAACATGACCGAGGAGAAGTCGACGTTCTCCGTCAGCGAACTCTATCTCGCCGGCGTCTATGTGCCGGGCGAAAGTGCCGAGGGCATCGATTCCCTGATGTTCTACGAGGAAGCGCATAGCGGTCCGGTCAAGGTGACGGTCGACGGCAAGCCTGTCTTCGCGATGAACGAAGCGACGGGCACGATGAGCCTGTCTGACGACGAGAAGACGATCTCGTTCGAGGGGACGGCGACCGGCGTCAATGCCGACCTTACCGGCGTCGAAGATCCCAAGAGCAAGGAAATGATCCAGGCACTCGGCCTGCAGACGCTCGACGGCAACCTCAACATGTCGGGCAGCTGGGAAGTCGAGACCGGCACGATCGACGTCGAGGATTACTCGATCGACTTCGCCAATGTCGGCAAGCTGTCGATGTCCTTTGGCATTTCCGGCTACACGCTCGATCTCGTCAAGCAGATGCAGGAACAGGCCAAGGCCATGCAGGCGCAGCCGCAGAACGAGCAGGCCCAGCAGGCGGCCGGCCTTGCCATGCTCGGCCTCGTGCAGCAGCTATCGCTGATCAACGCCCAGATCCGCTTCGACGACGCCGGCATCACCAAGCGCGGCCTCGATTATGCCGGCAAGACCCAGGGCACCGACGGCGCGCAGATGGGCCAGATGGTCAAGGGCATGGTGCCGCTGCTTCTCGCCCAGGCGAAGCTCGGCGCGCTGCAGAACGAAGTGTCGGCAGCGGTCAACGCCTATATCGACGATCCGAAGGCACTGACGATCATCGCTGCCCCCGCCAACCCGGTTGCCTTCCCGATGATCATGGGGGCCGCCATGGGCGCACCGGAAACCATCCCGGCCCTGATCGGTGTCAAGGTCACGGCAAACGACTGATCCAGAGGGATCGGAATGAACGAGGCCCGGTTGCGAAAGCAGCCGGGCTTTTTTTGTACCTTAAGCGCAAAAGAAAAGGCCGGGATCGCTCCCGGCCTCGTCGTTTCAGATCTTCAGACCCGATCAGTCCTTCTTCGGCTGCGGCACGACGCGCAGCGCGAGTTCGCGCAGCTGCGTCGGGGTGGCCGGCGACGGGGCGTTCATCAGGAGGTCCTGGGCCTGCTGGTTCATCGGGAAGATCGAGATTTCGCGCAGGTTCTTGGCGCCGACCAGCAGCATGACCACACGGTCGATGCCGAAAGCGCAGCCGCCGTGCGGAGGTGCGCCGTACTGGAAGGCACGGTAGAGGCCGCCGAAGCGCTCTTCCACATCCGTCTGGCTCAGGCCCACCTTCTCAAACGCCTTGACCATCAGTTCCGGCGACTGGTTACGGATCGAGCCCGAGGCGATTTCGAAACCGTTGCAGACGGCGTCATACTGGTAGGCCTTGAGCGACAGAGGGTCCTGGCTTTCCAGCGCGGCCAAGCCACCCTGCGGCATCGAGAAGGGGTTGTGGGCAAAGTCGATCTTCTTTTCTTCCTCGCTCCATTCGTAGAAGGGGAAGTCGACGATCCAGCACATTTCGAAACGGTCGCGGTCGACGAGGTTCAGCTCCTCGCCGGCGCGGGTGCGGGCTTCACCGGCAAACTTGTAGAACTTGGCCGGGTCGCCGGCGACGAAGAAGGCAGCGTCCCCTGCTTCGAGGCCGAGCTGCTGGCGGATCGCTTCCGTGCGCTCTTCGCCGATGTTCTTGGCGAGCGGGCCGGAGCCGGCGATCTTGCCGTCCTCTTCCTTCCAGAAGATGTAGCCGAGGCCCGGCTGGCCCTGGCCTTGCGCCCAGGCGTTCATCCGGTCGCAGAAGGCGCGCGAACCACCGGTCTTGGCCGGGATCGCCCAGATCTCGACCTTCGGGTTGGACGCGATCATGCCGGCGAAAACCTTGAAGCCGCTGTCGCGGAAATGGTCGGTGACGGCCTGCATTTCGATCGGGTTACGCAGGTCCGGCTTGTCGGAGCCATACTTGCGGATCGCGACGTCATAGGGAATGCGCGGCCACTGCTTGGTGACCGGCTTGCCTTCGGCGAACTGTTCGAAGACCGAGGTCATCATCGGCTCCATCGTTTCCCAGATCTCTTCCTGAGTGACGAAGCTCATTTCGACGTCGAGCTGGTAGAATTCGCCCGGCAGACGGTCGGCGCGCGGGTCTTCATCGCGGAAGCAGGGCGCGATCTGGAAATAGCGGTCGAAGCCGGCGACCATCAGGAGCTGCTTGTACTGCTGCGGCGCCTGCGGCAGGGCGAAGAACTTGCCTTCATGGATGCGGCTCGGCACGAGGAAGTCGCGCGCGCCTTCCGGCGAGGAGGCCGTCAGGATCGGCGTGGTGAATTCGGCAAAGCCGGCAGCACCCATGCCCGTACGCATGGCCGAGACGATCTGGGTGCGCTTGACGATGTTCTTGTGCAGCGTCTCGCGACGCAGATCGAGGAAGCGGTATTTCAGTCGCACGTCTTCCGGATAGTCCGGCTCGCCGAAGACCGGCAGCGGCAGTTCCTTGGCGGCCGAGAGAACTTCGATCTCCTGAGCGTAGAGTTCGATCTCGCCGGTGGCCATCGCCTTGTTGGTGGTCTCTTCCGAACGGGCCTTGACGAGGCCGTCGATGCGGATGACCCATTCGCCACGCACGGTCTCGGCCAGCTTGAAGGCCGGGCTATCCGGGTCGGCGACGACCTGGGTGATGCCGTAATGGTCGCGCAGGTCGATAAAGAGCACGCCGCCATGGTCGCGGACACGGTGAACCCAGCCGGAGAGACGGACGGTCTGCCCGACATCGGACTTGCGAAGGGCGGCACAGGTGTGGCTGCGGTAAGGATGCATGGTCAAGTTTCCCGAATGTGACGGTCGTCAGGGCACCATCATGGGAGGCGCGCGACCGATAGAAAATCGGGCGGAAAAGCGCATGGTGTGGCTGATTTGTCAAGGCTGGAGGCGTGGGGGCGGAGGGCGGCTAGGTTTTGCGGGAGGTGGATGGCGTTTGGTCGGAGTGGATGACCGTGTGCCGCCTGTCTGGTTTGCGATTGCCTCTGGCCAATTGCAAACAAGTGGCACGAGCGGGTATACATCTTAAAGTCGTAACTCGATGCCTCCGGTGTGAACTTGCCCAGCGGACCAAACCAGCACTATCTACCCTGCTTCCTGCAAACGCCTTTCGGCATTCGCCCGAAGCGAAAGGAAATCTGGGTGTACGCCCGTGGAGCAGCTCCCGAACCAAAGCGAATTAAACATGTGGGTGCTTCGGACTACTTTTACTCTGACCCGGCAACCGAGAACGAACGTACCCTTGATGACGACATCACGGATATTGAGACAGACATTTCTAGAAAACTGGATGTTATACGTAAGCAGTCCGTCGGTGGTGGCGTCAACTCGACAGATGCCGCAGAGATCGTGAACCATCTCGTGCCGCGCACCGCCCATGTGCGCGTGAACATGGAACGTGGTTTACGCATGATGGCACAGGGAATCGAGACTATTCTAAGCGACGATGATCGCATTCAGTCGTTTCTGGGACTGGACGAGGACGAACCGAATGCGGCCTTCCGAGAAAAACTAGCCGAGAAACTGAACGAGATTGAAGGAATTGAGAATCTCGGACTACCGACAAGTGTAATCGAGCGAATAGCATTCTTTGCGGCAAAGGAGTATTTTGCAACGCTCGCGGCCGATACGCTTCCTATTTTGCGTGATCTATTCGGTTCATGGCTAGAAAGAAATGATGGTTTCGTGCGGGAGACGCATAACGAAACCATAGCGAAAATTTCAAGTTCTTCGCCTCGCCATAAACTTCTAAAGGATTTGAACTGGACGGTTCAGTCAGCTCAGCGGGAAGGAGCGATTTTGCCTGATTGCGCTGCACTTGCCGTTGACCGGTCAGGAGTGACCGCACCCGCAATGTTCTCGGATTGGAAGGAGGTTGCTGCTATCATTTTGCCGGTGGCGCCTGACAAAATTTTGGTGGGCGCATCTGAAGAATTTGATGTGGTAAAATTGCTTGACTTCAACGAGGAGGCTGCGCGATGCAGCCACGATTTCTTCCTCGCGCCGAATACAAGCGAATATCTGACAGATTTGCATAAGCATATTGGAGAGCGCTCAACGACGATCATAGAGGAAGGCGTCAGCGGTGCATTGCAATCATATCTGACGATAGTGCCGAAACAGAGAGATCAGGATGCGCCCATCTTTCCAGCGGACCTCGACAATCAGAGGTGCGAGCCATGGCAATACGAACTATCAATATTGGGTTGCGGTGATGCCGAAAACGTCCAGGAACTGTCAGTCGCTGTTCAAGGGATAGTCACGTCGCTTTCGCATGCGCTTCCTTTGCATCGTTTGGAAGGCATCACCATAACAACCGAATACCGCGAGGCAGTGGTCACGCTTGATCGGGGATGTGAAGGGGCCCCCGCTCCGGACGCGCCTCCCGAGCAAATCGGCCAAGGGATCGCAAGGACCATTTCGGTTCAAAGAGGCGAGCGCTGGAAGGAACGGATTATCCTCGATGCGAGAGTCGCTTTTGCCCTACTCGCCGAAGAAAGCGATACTGTCGAATGGGGATCATACATCTTCGTGAGGCAGCTAACGGAGGTGGCCATATCTGAGATGGTTGAGCGCCACCTGCCGGGTGTATGGATGAAGCCAATCAGCGACCCGCTGCATGCCTTTTTGTATCCCAGCGTTCATCCAGCTATATTCAGTTATCTTACTTCACATATCAGTGCAGGCTTCGGCGGCCCACATCATCAGGTCTCTGCCAAACGTGAGCTATTAATCACTGCCTTGAGCGAGATGAAATCAACCAGCTTGGCGGCAAGGCTGGAGTACCGGTATCATGGGGATTTGGACCGTCTTCTCGGGACCGTCATGCCGCGCATTTCCTACGCCCTACAGTTCGCGGCAGACCTTCTGGGGCATTGCGCCGCGAGTGGTGCCGACCCATTTGATGCCGACGGCGAACTATCGGCGTTGCTTGCCGATATCGGTTTGCTGCAGTGGTTCCCCATCTTTCGTGATCGCCTTGAGCGTCTCCGGATGCGGCTCGGACGGTGGGAGTCCTTCGACGAGTTTCTGGCACTGGACGTCCATGTCGAAAGATTGATGTGGCAATTGGGAATGGTGCCGTGGCACGGACCAGAAGGAGTTAGGATTCAGATCCCTCTAGGTACAGATATCGAGAAGCTGCTCGAACGCACAAACCAATAATCATTGCTCGATCATACGAGGCAAATGGACGGCGGCATTCGAGTCGCATGTCTGCTCAAATAATGACCTACTTGAAGGCGCAAAGCGGATGACCTGAGACCCGACTTCCCTCCAGTTTTCGGGAGAGTCTTGGGTTTTCACTCTGGCCTCATGCGGCCTGTTTTTCCATAGCGATTTTAATTGCGAACTCGCTTGGGGTGATATTGCCCAGCGACGAGTGCGGTCTGTTTCTGTTGTAATCCTCCTTCCATGCAGTGATGGCGGTGCGTGCCTGAGTGAGCGTCGAGAACAGCGTCTCGTTGAGGCACTCGTCACGGAAGCTGCCATTGAAGCTTTCGACGAAGCCGTTCTGCATCGGCTTGCCTGGGGCGATGTAATGCCAGTCGACCTTGGTCTCCTGGCACCATTTGAGGATGGTCATGCTCGTCATCTCCGTTCCGTTGTCCGAGACGATCGTCCTCGGTGTTCCGCGTCTGGCGATGAGACTATCCAGTTCCCGGGCAAGCCTTGCGCCTGACAGGGATGTGTCTGCGACCAGGCACAGGCATTCGCGGGTGAAGTCATCGACGACAGCCAGAACGCGGAAGCGGCGACCGTCGGTGAAGGCATCGCTGACGAAGTCCAGGCTCCAGCGCTCGTTGGGGCGTGACGGCAGAGCCAGGGGACGCCTCGTCCCCAAGGCCCGCTTTCGGCCGCCGCGCTTGCGCACTGTCAGCTTCTCCTCGCGATAGAGACGTCGAAGCTTCTTCAGGTTCATGACGATCCCCTGACGGTCGAGCATCACGTGGATACGGCGATAACCGAAGCGGCGGCGCTCGGACACCACCTTCTTCATGGCCTCCCGAATGGTCGCATCGTCAGGTCGCACGCTGCGGTATCGCATGCTCGACCGATCCAACGACAGAACCTCGCACGCCCGACGCTGGCTCACCCCATGCTGCGCACAGACATGAGCCACCGCCTCCCGCTTCACATCGGGCGTCACCATTTTTTTGCGGCGACATCCTTCAGGATCGCATTGTCCAGCATGGCCTCGGCCAAGAGCTTCTTCAGCTTGGCGTTCTCGTCCTCGAGCGCCTTCAGCTTGCGGGCATCGGACACGTCCATGCCGCCATACTTCGCCTTATATTTGTAGAAAGTTGCATCCGAGATGCCGTGCTTGCGGCAGACATCGACCGTCTTTGCGCCCGCCTCCTGCTCCTTCAATATCCCGATGATCTGTTCTTCCGTGAACCGTGAACGCTTCATTCATCCGTCTCCTTGATGTGACGGACTCTACCAAAATCTGGAGGAAGTTCAGGGGCTCAGGTCACGGACTGCCACTTCACTCCGCCAAAAGCACACTCGCCAAATCCAGCGGCGCCACGAACGGCTCATGGCCGGTGCCATCCTCCCGCTGCAGCTTGCCGTGGATCACCAGCTGCGCGTGACTATGGATGCGACCAGACGAGCTGTTCGACGACCGCCATGCCCTCCGGTGTGTCCAGCTTCATGCTCGCTTTCGAGGGTGAACGGGGGACATGGTGGTCGCCGATCTCCGCTCATCTTGAATGCCCTCCCAACTGGGCTCGCAAGGTCGCGTTTTCGGTTTCCAGTTGCTGCAGGCGCTCCCGAAGCGGAGCGACGGCCTGTTCAATTTCCTGTTCGGTGTAGCGCGGGGTGATGTGCTGCGGGCAGTTCCAGTCATATGCCTCAAGCCGAAGCCTGAAGATCCCCTCTGCCCGCCCCTTATAGGTGGGATCCGACACCAGTTCGGCCAGCCCCTGGTCGGCATTGAGGGGCAACCGCTCAACATGGGCATAGATCTTGAGCCGTGCCCGACGGGCGTAGTCCATCAGGAAGAGGCAGGCCCGATCATTGGCGGCGAGATTGCCGACACTGATATATTGGCGGTTTCCTCTGTAGTCGGCAAAGGCCAATGTTTGCCGATCGACGACCTTGAGGAAGCCGGGTTTTCCACCGCGATGTTGAACATAGGGCCAGCCCGTTTCGGAGACGGATGCCATATAGAAGCTGTCACGGGAGGCGATGAAGGCGACCTCCTGGTCGGTGAAGGTGTCGGAAGGGCGGTTCTCGGTGCCCAACCAGATCTGGTCAACACCCATTGCGGCCTGAGCGGCTCTGACGCTCGGCGTCACCGCAACCTCAAGGAAATGATAGGGCATGCCTGGTCTCCATGTTTCGTCAGGCCCGCACCTTTATCGTCAGGTGCGGGCCCTGGTCTTTCGTTAGCTGGAGCTCGGAAATGCTACGCTTCGCGAATCGCGGGCATCAGTCCTGCAGGGCCCAGTCCGCGACTTCCCAGCGCATCTGTCCACGGTCGACAACCACATGGCCGAGCCCAGGGAACGGCATATGGGTCGCGGCAATCAGCGCACCTTCGGAAGCCGCAAGCGGGAAAAAGCGGTCGCGCATCGCCTTGGCGGCTGCCTGGTCCTGCTCAAACAGGAAGAACACGTCGGTCGCCCCCGGATGCACGACGGGGAACATCATGTCTGACACCATGATCAGGCTCTTGCCCCCATCCTCGATCCGCACGCCGATGTGGCCAGGCGTATGGCCGGTCAGGTCGACGATCGAAACGCCCGGCGTGATCTCGCGTTCTCCGTCGATTGCCTGGAGCCTCGGGTAAAGCCGCACGACCTCCTCGGCCATCTTGAAGCTGGTCTGCAGAAAATCAGGCGCGCCGCTGCGCTTGGCCGGATCGGTCCAATGGGTGACGTCGCGACGGTCGATGTAAACATCCGCGCCGGGGTAGTTGTTCACGCCTCCCAGAATGAGGCCGCCCATATGGTCCTGGTGCATATGCGTCACGATGACTGCGTCAATGTCGTTGGGCGTCAGGCCAAGTGCGGCAAGCGCCTTTGGCAACTGCCCCGTCTGGCCGATCGAACCGGCCGCGCCGGCATCGATCAGGATCCGGCGCTCGCCGTCCTCGACGAGATACTGGTTGAAAAGAAACCGAACCCCACTCGGTCGGGCGGTAAACTGCGCGACGGCCGCCTTTTCGACCTCGGGTGCTGCGCGTCCGGGAAAGTAGTCATAAGGCATATCCGCATAACCATCCGTCAGCGCAGTCACTGTGAAGCGACCGATGCGGATCTGTGCGGACGGGGTCACCGCAACGGGTGACTTCGTAACGCCCTGCGTCGCCGCATGGGCGGGGGATTGGCCGAGCAGGCCTGCACCGAGGAGGCTTCCACCGATGAGGCCGAGAGGCAGGGCGCCGGCAAAGGCGCGACGTGAAAGTTCAGGCATGGCATCTTTCTCCTGATCGATGGGATCTATGGCGACGCGAAGGCTAGGACATCCACAAGCAACCGGGTATCTTGGTATTTTGGAAACATTCTTCTCAATTTTTGGAAGGCTTCGATGGATCGTTTTGACGCTATGGCAGTGCTGTTGGCGGTCGTCGATGCCGGCAGTCTCTCGGCCGGGGCACGGCGCCTGAATGCGCCGCTGGCAACGGTCAGCCGCAAAGTGGCCGATCTTGAGAAACATCTTGGCGTCCGCCTGGTCGTGCGCACCCGCCGCGGCCTCACCTTGACGGATGAGGGACGCGCCTTCGTCGCCGCATCACGCGGCATTCTCGAGGACCTTGATGCGGCGGAACGGCAGGCCAGCGGCGACTACGGAGCGTTGCGCGGCGAGGTCCATGTGACCGCGCCGATTGCCTTCGGCGAGCGCCATCTGATGCCGATCGTTCTCGAATTTCTCAAGGAGCAACCCGATATCAACCTGCGGATAACCCTCACAGATCGGCAGCTCAGTCTGACGGATGAGCATGTGGACGTCGCGCTCCGGATTGGGCACCTGCCAGACAGCGCAATCATTGCGACACGGGTCGGCACCGTCCGCCGTGTCATCTGTGCCAGCCCGGATTATCTTGCCCGCCGTGGCGTGCCGCTGCAGCCGGAAGACCTCACCCAGCATGATGGCGTCAGCTTCCAGGGGTTCGCGACCGCCCCGGAATGGCGATACCGCCGGGACGGCGCGGCTTTCGCTGTCGAGCCGCGCCTCAAACTCGCGGTCAACACGACAGAGGCTGCCATTCAGGCAGCCCTGGCCGGCATCGGCATTATTCGCGTGCTGTCCTACCAGATCACCGAGCATTTGCGCTCGGGCGCGCTGCAGGAATTGTTGACGGAGTTTGCGCCGGAGCCGTTGCCAGTGAATGTTATTCACGGCGCAGCCGATCCCTTGCCACTGAAGGTGCGATGCTTCCTGGACTGGATCGGCCCGCGCCTGCGCGCGCGGATGTCGTCCTAGCGTTGCGCCCGTAGCCGGTACCGGCGCAAAGCGGGCTGTCAGCAAGCCTCACTCCGGCAAAAGCACGCTCGCCAGATCGAGCGGCGCCACAAATGGCTCGTCACCGGTCCCGCCCTCCCGCTGCAGCTTACCGTCGATCATCAGATGGGCATGGCCATGGATCTGCGACCAGACGAGCTGCTCGACGGCCGCCCTGCCCTCCGGCGTGTCCAGCTTCATGCGCTTCGCCAGCGGCCGTGAGATTTCCTTGAGTACGGCACGCGCACATAGGTCCGGCGAAGGCCGTTATCGGCTCGAATCGGACATGGAGGCGAACGTAGTCGAGCACTGCTTTGCGCCTTCACTGCCCTTGTTTGGCACGGCTGATTCATCGCAGAAAGCCGACACACGTCCTCTGCGCAGACTTCGCATGATCCGCGAGCGGCCCCAGCACCGCCGGCGGATCATGCTTTGGCCCGGCGTCAGAACTGGACGCGGAGCTTGGCGTTGAAGCCGTTTGCGTGCGCGCTCTTGCCGAACTGCCCGGTATAGCCGAAGCCGAGGGTGGCGTTGTGGTCGAGCTGCAGGTCGAAGCCGGCCTCGATCAGGGCGACGTTGCTGTCGATGGGCGTGTTCGACACGGTAAACGCGTCGCCGGAGACGAAGCGGGCGGTCGTGGTCGGGTCGACATCACCGAAGGCATGCATCCAGCCGAGCGTGCCGCGCGCGACCGTTGCCATGCCGCCGATCTGCAGGGTGTGTGCGGCGCGCAGGCCGAGCGTGGTATAGGCCGTGTCCATGGTTGAGCCATCGACGGAAAGCGCTGCGGTGCCGCCGGTCTCGGTGAAGGCGTCACTCTTCAGATGCGTATAGGCAAGGCCGGCAAAGGGTTCGAGCGCGGTGTCGGAAAGATCGATCCGGTATCCGACTTCGCCGAAGGCGTTGAAGCTTGCCGCGTCATAACGAGCGTCTGGCCGAGGCGCTGACCGAGCGGGTCGTGTCGACATCGGACCAAGTATAGCTGAGGCCGGAGCGGATCGCGAGGCGGCCGATCTCGGTGCCGGCATAGGCGCCGAGATGGTAGTTGTCGCTGTTACCGGAGCTGTTGTCGGTGTCGAAGGCGCTGCCGCTGTAGCCGGCAAAGAGGCCCGCCCGCCAGGTCTCGGTGACCATGCCGTCGGCGCCGATCAGCAGGCCGCCGGTGGTGCTGTCGGTGCCGGATGCGCCGTCAAGGCCGTCGCTCGAGCCGCGGGTGCCAAAACCCGAACCCCAGACGGCAAAGCGCTCGGGATCGGCTTGGCGGCCGGTCTTCTTCGCGTCATAGGCGGTGAAGGGGCCGTCGGTGGCGGCGGGTTTCTCCTCGGCATAACCGAGTGCCGGCACGGAGGTCGTGGCAACGCCGTTGAAGACCGAGCGGATACGGCCGTTGATCGTGCTGTTGACCGCAAGCGACCCTTGCATCAGGGCGGTCTGCTGGCCGGCATAGGCATCGCCGGAGAGCTGGTCGAAGGCCTCGCGCGCATCGTTTGCGTCAAGCACCAGGATGTCGTTGTAGAGCGACAGCGAATCCCCCGATTGGTCAAGGGTCTCAAGCGCACCGGCGACGGCTGTCTGGTTGCCGGTCGAGGCGACGCGGGTAAAGAGGTCGGAGCCACCCGTCCCGCCGGCGACACCGACGGTGAGCACCACCGTATTGTCGACCGTTTCGGTGGAGACGTCGAGGAAGGCGGAGGTGGCGAGCGTATCGTCGAAGCTGCCGGAGAGGCTTCCGGCCGACAGGATCGTATAGGTCTGGGAGGTCTGATAGCTGGTCTCGCTGTCGAGCGAGGTCACCGAGACGGTGCCGCCGTTGATCGTCGCGGTGCCGCTCACGGAGAGGAGATCCGCCGTATCGGCATCGATATCCACGGCATAGGTGGAGCCCGCATCGAGCGTCAGACTGCCGAAGACGTTCAAGGTGCCGATGGCGCCGCTCAGGCCGGGTGCGATCGTGGCACCGGATGCGACGGTGGTCGAGCCGACCCTGCCGGTGCCGCCGAGCGTGCCGCCGTCGGAGACATTGGCAAGGCCGCCGAGTACGTCCGTGACCAGCAGGGTGCCACCATAAATGTCGGTGGTGCCGTCAAAGCCGGAATTGTCGCCTGACAGGGTCGTCGTGCCGGAATAGGTTTCGATCGTGCCTGCGCCGGAGATCGCGGCGGTGAAGTCATAATCCGTGTCGGTGTGGTTGAAAACGATCATGCCGGTGCCACTGCCGAACGAAACCGAATCCGCATTCAGCGTGCCGGCGGCAACAGCAGTCTCTCCCGCTGCAGCGCCGATGTTGAGCGTGCCGGTTGATCCGGTGTTGGAGGCGAGGCTTAACCCGCCGATACCCTGCGCGAGGAGGTTCACCACGCCACCATCGGCGATTGTCAGTGTTGCGACCCCGCTGTAGCCGACATAGAGATCATTGGTGGTCGTCCAGGTGGAACCTGCACCGGTCACCGTCACTGCTGCTTCGGCGTCTGCGCCAAAGCCCATATAGCTGCTTGAATTGCTGACCGATCCGCCGTCTGCGATGGTCAGCGTGCCAGCGCCATTCAGGCCGACATAGAGGTAGCCGGTGTTCGCCCAGGTGGATCCGTCACCCGTCACCGTGACGGTACCTTCGGAGCCCGCCTCCCCTCCAATATAGCCGCTGTCATTGCTGACAGAGCCGCCATCGGCGATGGTCAGCGTCGCCTCGCCGTTCTCGCCGACATAAAGGTTGCCGGTGCTGGTCCAACTGGATCCGTCTCCGGTGACCGTCACCGTGCCTTCTTGGCCTGCGTCAGAGGCGATAGAGCCGGTTGCGCTGCTGACAGAGCCACCTTCCTCGATGGTCAGCGTAGCGGTGCCGCCCTGGCCGACATAGAGGTTGCCGGTGTTCGTCCATGTGGATCCATCGCCCGTCACCGTGACGGTACCTTCGGAGCCCGCCTCCGCTCCAATATAGCCGCTGTCATTGCTAACAGATCCGCCATTCGAGATGGTCAGCGTTCCCTCGCCCTCATAGCCGACAGTAAGGTCGGCCGGTGTTGGTCCAGGTGGAATCCTCTTCGGTGACCGTCACCGTGCCTTCGCCGGTCGAACCGACGCCGATAAAACCGTGAATACTGCTGACCGAGCCGCCACCCTCGATTGTCAGTGTACCGGTGCCACTGTCGCCGACCGAAAGGTCTACGCCGTTGCTCCAGGTGGAACCTTCTCCGGTGACCGTCACCGTGCCTATGCCGCCTACTTCGGCTCCTACGGAGCCATTGAAGTTGCTGACAGAGCCGCCGTCCGCGATGGTCAAGCTGCCGTTGCCTCGGTTACCTACAATCAGGCTCGCAGCATTGCTCCAGGTGGAGCCGTCGGTCACCGTCACCACCCCCGTGCTGCCGGCATCAGAGCCGATCACATTGATCGTTGTTGCGCCGCTGCTGAGCGAGCCGCCATCTTCGATGGTGAGCGTGCCCGCGCCCGTATCGCCGACCACGACTTCATCGAACGTCTCGGCCGTCCCCGTGATGGTTTGCGTTGCGCCTCCATCGATCACTAGCTCCTGGGCGTAAGCGGTGATCGGGACCCACCCCCCCAGAGCGGTCGACGACATCAGGACAGCCAGAAAAACGGTTTTCTTCATCGAAAAGGAGGCGCTGCGCATATGAATTTT
>JAESGN010000232.1_pt1 | contig 92469 bp, 78 predicted proteins | sample 9269731 | NCBI WGS metagenome assembly JAESGN01 (sample SAMN15720683, study PRJNA650826) | algae metagenome | isolation source: Mojavia pulchra JT2-VF2 and co-occurring heterotrophs from desert soil | place: USA: Cadiz Valley, Joshua Tree National Park, CA | collected 1998-06-08
ATAAACTGCATATTGCTTTTTCGGAAATCGAGCAATATCCTGCATGGCAGATGACACTTTAAGCGAGGCTGCCATGGAGTCCTTCGACGCACTGACACTGGCGCGCATACAATTCGCCTTCACCGTCAGCGCCCACATCATCTTCCCCGCCTTCTCCATCGGGCTGGCAAGCTTCCTCGCCGTGCTGAACGGCCTCTACCTCGGCACCGGCCGCCCCGTGTTCCTCGACCTGTTCAACTACTGGAAGAAGATCTTCGCCGTCGCCTTTGGCATGGGCGTCGTCTCCGGCATCGTCATGAGCTACCAGTTCGGCACGAACTGGAGCGTGTTCTCCGACAAGGTCGGCCCGGTCATCGGCCCGCTGATGGGTTACGAGGTGCTGTCCGCCTTCTTCCTTGAAGCGGGCTTTCTCGGCGTCATGCTGTTCGGGCGCGAGCGGGTCGGGCCGAAGCTGCATTTCCTGGCGACGCTGATGGTCGCACTCGGCACCTTCATGTCGGCCTTCTGGATCCTGGCGGTGAACAGCTGGATGCAGACACCTGCCGGCTTCGCGATGAACGGTGTGGGCCAGTTCATCGTCACCGATTGGTGGGCGGTGATCTTCAACCCATCCTTCCCCTATCGTCTCGTGCACATGGTGCTGGCCGCCTACCTCACCACCGCCTTCGTGGTGGGTGCGGTGGGCGCGCTGCACTTGCTGCGCAACCGCGCGCAGCCGGCGGCGCGCATCATGTTCTCCATGGCGATGTGGATGGCGGCCATCGTGGCACCCATCCAGATCATGGCCGGCGATTTCCACGGCCTGAACACGCTCGAACACCAACCCGCCAAGCTCGCCGCGATGGAGGGCCATTTCGAGACCCATGCCGGCGCGCCGCTGATCCTGTTCGGCATCCCGAATGCCGCCGAAGGCCGCATCGACTACCGGGTGCAGATCCCGAACCTGGGGGCTTTCATCCTGACGCATGACTGGAACGGCACGGTGCGCGGCCTGAATGAGTTTCCGGCCAATGAACGGCCGCCGGTGGGCATCGTGTTCTGGAGTTTCCGGATCATGGTCGGCATCGGCTTCCTGATGCTGGGCATTGGCATCTGGAGCCTTTGGCTGCGCTATCGGCGCGCCCTCTATGACGCGCCCTGGCTGCATCGTGCCGCCATCGTGATGGGCCCATCCGGCTTCGCCGCGGTGCTGGCCGGCTGGATCACCACCGAAGTCGGCCGGCAACCCTGGACCGTGCAGGGGCTGCTGACCACCGCGCAATCGGCCTCGCCGATTGATGCGGCGGCTGTCGGCGCCTCGCTGATCGCCTTTGTCATCGTCTACTTCGCCCTGTTCGGGGCGGGCACCTTCTACATCCTGCGGCTGATGAACCAGCCGGCACATGGCCACGAATCTGGCCTCCCGCCCGAACAGCCGATCCGCGCCGGCGGCATCATGCCGGGGCCGGTGATGGCGGCGAAGCATGTCCTGCCGGCGGCGGAATAGGAGGCATCCATGACACTCGACCTTCCCCTGATCTGGGCCGGGCTGATTGCCTTCGCGGTCCTTGCCTATGTCGTGCTCGACGGCTTCGACCTCGGCGTCGGCATCCTGTTTCCGCTGATCCGCGGAGAGCCGCATCGTGACGAGGCGATGAACTCCGTCGCCCCCGTTTGGGACGGCAACGAAACCTGGCTGGTGCTTGGCGGTGGCGGCCTGCTGGCGGTGTTCCCGCTGGCCTACGCGATCATCATGTCGGCGCTCTACGTCCCGATCATCGTCATGCTGCTGGCACTGGTCTTCCGCGGCGTCGCCTTCGAATTCCGCTGGAAGACCAAGCGCGGCAAGTTCCTGTGGGACTGGTCCTTTGCCGCGGGCTCCACCCTCGCGGCCTTTGCCCAGGGGCTGGCGTTGGGCGCGCTGGTGCAGGGCATTCCTGTCGCCAATCGCGCCTATGCCGGTGGGCACTGGGACTGGCTGACGCCCTTCAGCATCCTGACCGGCGTCGCGCTGGTGATCGGCTACGCGCTGCTCGGCGCCACCTGGCTGATCTGGAAGACCGAAGGCCATGTGCAGCGCCGCGCCTATGACATCGCCTTCTGGGTGGCGCCGGCGACGCTGCTGTTGATCGGCGTTGTCAGCCTGTGGACGCCCTTCCTGAGCGGCCCCTACATGCAGCGATGGTTCGCCTGGCCGCAGGTGCTGCTTGTGGGAATCGTGCCGCTCGCCGTGCTGGGCGCCGGCTACCTCCTGCTGCGGGGCCTGACCGAGCGTCGGGAAGTAATGCCCTTCCTCGCCTCGCTGCTGCTCTTCGTGCTGTGCTTCGTGGGTCTCGGCATCAGCTTCTTCCCGTATCTCGTGCCAAATTCCGTGACGATCTGGGAAGCGGCGGCACCTGATAACAGCCTCTCCTTCCTGCTGGTCGGCGGCGTGGTGCTGATCCCCATCATCCTCGCCTACACCGCCTACGCCTATTGGGTGTTCCGCGGGAAGGTGAATGCCGCGGGGGGGTATCACTGATGCCCAGCCGCCAGGCCACACGCCCCCTCGCCGTGAGGCTCGGCTGGTTCCTCGCCCTTTGGGCAGGGAGCGTAGTCGGTCTCGGCATCGTCGGCTTCGCCATCAAGCTCGCGCTGCGATGACCGCCGCGCACATCCCCACATCACAACAGCCTAGGACCATCACCATGACCCGTGCCACCCTCCGCCGCGCCGCCCTCGCGCTGCTCGCCACCACCTCGGTCGCCATATCGCCGGCCTTCGCACAGGAGCCGCAGCGCGTGCTCGCCCTCGTCACCACAGCCGAGCCGCAAGTGCAGGGCATGGCCTTTGTGCTGCTCAACGCCATGCGCACGCAGGGCGCCACGGTCGAGGTCATGCTCTGCGGCCCTGCCGCCGATCTGGCGCGGCGCGATCCGCCCGGCGCGGCCGCCACGGCCCTGCGCCCGATGAACGCGACGCCCGCGCAGATGCTCGCTGGCATGGTCCGCGCTGGCGTCCGCACCGAGGTCTGCGCGCTGTACCTGCCCAATGCCGGCGTGGGGCCGGAAGCGCTGATCGAAGGCGTGCGCCCCGCCCAGCCGCCCGAGATGGCGCGCCGCCTGATTGACCGCGCCACCACCGTGCTGCCGTTCTGATCATGAACCGCCGCATGCTCCTGGCCGCTGCCGGCTGGATTGCCCTCGCCGCCCCGGTCACGGCCATGGCACAGCCGAACGCGCCGATCCGCCTCTTCGGCCCGGGCGGCCCGGCGCCCGCGATGCGCGAGGTCGCCGCCGCCTTCCAGGCCGCCCACGGCATCCCAGTCGAGGTTGTGGCCGGCCCTACACCCACATGGGCCGGGCGCGTGGCGGCGGAGGCGGACCTCGTCTTCTCCGGCGCCGAATACATGATGGATGATTTCGTCGCGCAGTTCCGCGATGTGGTGGATCCCGCCACCCGCACCACATTGTTCCTGCGACCTTCGGCTATCCTGGTGCGCCGCGGCAATCCGCGCCGCATCACGGGCCTGCGCGACCTGCTCGCCCGCCCACCGGCCGAGGCGCGCATCCTGGCGACCGGCGGCGCGGGACAGGTGGCGCTGTGGGAGGACATCGCGGGCCGCACCGGCGACATCGCCCTGCTGCGCGCCATGCGGGAACGCATCGTGCTGGTGGCGCCCAACACCGGTGCCGCGCAGCAGGAATGGCGCGGCAAGCCGGACGCCTACGATGTCTGGCTGGTCTGGAACCACTGGCAGATCGCCGCCCCCGATCATGCCGACCTGATCGAGATCGAGGAGCCGTTCCGCATCTGGCGTTCGAGCGGCACGGTGCTGACCCGGCGCGGCGCGGCGCGGGACGAGGTGCGGCGCTTCGCGGGCTTCCTGGCCGGGCCGGAGGGCGTGCGGATCTTCGCCCGCTTCGGTTGGCAGGGATAACGCGGGAGAAGCGTTGCGACCGACGGATTCAAGTGGTGGGACCGGAGAAGACGCGGATGAATGAGTGCGTGGTGGATGTCGCGATCGTGGGGGCCGGCACGGCCGGCCTCAACGCGCGGCGCGAGGTGGAGAAGCGCGGCGGTCGGCCGTTGCTGATCGAAAGTGGCCCCTACGGCACCACCTGCGCCCGTGTCGGCTGCATGCCCTCCAAACTGCTGATCGCCGCCTCTGACGCCGCGCATGGCATCGGAGCCGCGGCTGCGCTTGGCATCCACGCCCAAGCGCAGATTGATGGGCCGGCCGTGATGGCGCGCGTGCAGCGCGAACGCGACCGCTTCGTCGCCTTCACCGTCGAGGCCACCGAAGCGATTCCGGCCGAACAGCGCCTGCTTGGCCATGCCCGCTTCACCGGCCTGACGACGCTGACTGTTGGCGGGCATACGCGCGTCTCGGCGCGCGCCACCATCATCGCCACCGGCAGCACGCCCTTTGTGCCGCCGCCTTTTGCCGCCATCCGCGCGCATGTCATGGTCAATGACGATGTGTTCGAGCTGCGCGCGCTGCCGTCCAGCCTGGCGGTCATCGGCACCGGGGTGATCGCGCTGGAATTGGGCCAGGCGATGCAGCGCCTGGGCGTGCGGGTCGTCTTCTTCAGCCCCTTCGGTGATCTCGGCCCCTTCACCGATCCGGCTGTCCAGGCGGTGGCGCTGCACGAATTGTCCAGCGAGCTCGATCTGCGCCTGCGCACGCGGATCGTGGCGGCGGAGCCGGGCGAGGACGGCGTGCTGCTGCGGTGGGAAGCGGCCGATGGCACGCCCGGCGAGGCGCGCTTCGCCAAGGTGCTGCTCGCCGCCGGGCGACGCCCGAGCATTGCCGGCCTCGACCTGGCCGCGAGCGGCCTGTCGCTGAACGCCGCTGGCCTGCCTGAGGTGGATGCCACGACCGCCCAGTGCGGCAACGCGCCGATCTTCCTCGCTGGTGACGTGGCGGGGCACCGCCCGCTGCTGCACGAAGCGGCAGATGAGGGGCGCATCGCGGGGGCCAATGCCATGCTGAGGCCGAATGTCGAACCACATGAGCGCCGCACGCCGCTCGCCATTGCGTTCACCGATCCGCAGATGGGCATGGTCGGCCTGCGCCATGATCAACTGCCGGAGGGCGACCACGCGATTGGCGAGGTCTCCTACGAGCGTCAGGGGCGGGCGCGCGTGATGGGCCGCAACCGTGGCCTCGTTCGCGTGTATGGCGAAGCCTGCTCAGGCCGCCTGCTCGGCGCCGAGATGTTCGGCCCCGGCATGGAGCACATGGCGCAGCTGCTCGCCTGGGTGGTGCAGCAGCGCCTGACCGTGCCGCAGGCGCTGATGATGCCGTTCTATCATCCGGTGCTCGAAGAAGGGTTGCGCACCGCGCTGCGTGACCTGGCCGCGAAGCTCAAGGTGCTCGACCGATGCAGGCCCGAGGATCTTGGGGAGAGTGCGGGGCAATAGCTGCAACCCGGACCTCCCGTGCGTCGTTGTGATGGGGATAAGACGTCATGCCGCAAACCACTCAGAGCCTCTGCCCCGAATGCGATGACATCAATCGTATTCCCACCGCGCGCCTCGGCGGTGGGCCGCGTTGCGGTGCGTGCCAGGCGGCATTGTTCCAGTCCAAGCCGCTGGCAATGTCCGAAGAGCGCTGCCGCCGCGACCTGCGGTTGGGCGGTGTTCCGCTGCTGGTGGATTTCCGGGCCTCCTGTTGGGGCCCCCGTCGTGCCATGGCGCCGGCCTTCGAGGCGGCGGCGGCCACGCTGGAACGACGCAGGCGGCTCATCAAGGTCTCGACGGAGGAGGCGCCGGCCCTTGCCGGGGAACTGGCCGTCAGCAGCATCCCGACCCTCGCCCTGTTCGCGGAGGGTCGTGAAATCGCGTGTCAGGCGGGTGCGATGCCGGCGGGGCGCACCATCGCCTTGGCGGACGCCAAGGCGGCGCGTTGATGCCGGTGCAACGACGCGCCCGTGCACGTCGTCGTGCCTGACCCGCCAGACAGGAGAGAGAACCATCCCCGCAATCACTTCCCGCAACCGCATGCTGCCTTGGATTGTCGGCCTGGTCGTCATCCTCGCCGTGATTGGCGTTGCCTCCTGGCTGCTTTCGGTCAGTAGCTGCGGCGCGCCGGTCGTCACCATCACATTGGTGCTGCTGGTCATGCCCGCGGTCTACCTCGCGCTGATGTACCTCACCCTTACCAGCCAGGCATGACCGGCTGGACCGAAGACGCTATTCCGTCGCTGAGCGGCAAATGCGCCGTCGTCACCGGCGGGACCAGCGGGATAGGGCGCGCGACGGCGACAGGTCTCGCCGCGGCGGGTGCCACCGTGATCATCGCGGGCCGCAACCCCGCGCGGGCCGCCGAGGCCCTGCGAGAGATCGCCGAGCACGCGCCGGGGGCCGCCGTTTCCTACGAGCGGCTGGATCTCGCGGACCTCGCTTCGGTCGCGGCCTTCGCCAGTCGGGTAGCGGTGCGGCACGATGCGCTCGACATCCTGGTCAACGACGCGGGGGTGATGGCGCTGCCGCAGCGGCAGACCACCGCAGACGGTTTCGAAAGACAGTTCGGGGTCAACCATCTCGGTCACTTCGCACTGACATCGCACCTGCTGCCGCTATTGCGCCGGGCGGATGCGCCGCGCGTCGTGGGGATCACCAGCCTATCGCATCGGACCGCGCGGATCGACTTCGACGACCTTCATGCCGAACGGCATTATGGCCCGTGGAGGGCCTACAGCCAGTCAAAGCTGGCGGTACTGATGTTCACTCTGGAATTGCAGCGTCGAAGCATGGCGGGCGGTTGGGGCGTGACTAGCCTTGCCGCGCATCCGGGTTGGGCCTTGACCAACCTGTTCGCCAACGGGCCCGCCTCGGAAGGTACGCCGACGCTCCTGATGCGCCTGATGCGGCTTGGCACGCGTTTCTTCAGCCATTCCGCCGTTCGCGGGGCAGGGCCAGCCCTGTTTGCCGCGACCTCGCCGGCGGCGTGCGGCGGTTGCCTCTACGGCCGAAGTTGGTTGTGGGAGATGCGTGGGCCTCCCGCCCCGGGCTGGATTGCGCCGCAAGCCAGGGACACGGCGGCCGCAGCGCGGCTGTGGGAGGTTTCCATCCGTTTGACCGGGCAATCCTTCGATGAGCGTCCCCGACATGATGCTCACCGCAGCGAGGATCGTAATGATCGAGTTGCTCGATGAACCCGATGAAGATTACTCGCTGGACTTTCTATTCGAATATTCGCATCTTAGCAAATCCGAAGAAATAGGAGCCTTCCATGTCCCTTCCCGCCTCCAGCCAGCCCATCGGGCTGCCCCGCCTCAACGAAGCCGCCCCCGCCTTTCAGGCACACACGACGCATGGCGATCGCAGCCTTGCCGATTATGAGGGCAAGTGGCTGGTCCTGTTCTCGCACCCCGCCGACTTCACGCCCGTCTGCACCACGGAATTCATCGCCTTCGCCCGCGCGCATGATCGCTTCGCGGCGCTCAACTGCGACCTGCTCGGCCTGTCGATTGACAGCCTGTTCGCGCACCTCGCCTGGGTGCGGAATATCGAGGAGAAGTTCGGCGTCTCCATCCCGTTCCCGATCATCGAGGACATCAAGATGGAAGTGGCCGGCGCCTACGGAATGGTGCATCCCGGTGCCGCCGATACGCAGGCGGTGCGCGCTACTTTCCTGATCGACCCCAAGGGCAAGCTGCGCGCGATGCTCTACTACCCGATGAGCAACGGCCGCAGCATCGAGGAGATCCTGCGCCTGCTGACCGCGCTGCAGACCTCGGACGCCAACGGCATCGCCACGCCCGAAGGCTGGCAGCCCGGCGAGAAGGTCATCGTGCCGCCGCCCAAGACCGCAGCCGCGGCCGCGTCGCGCGCGACCGAGGGCTATGAGACCACTGATTGGTATTTCTCGAAGCGCGCGCTGTGAGCGGCGCCTCCCTCATGAAGGACCACGCCATGTCTGCGATCAATGACCACGCCGCCCATACGGCCCAGGCGCTGGGCACCGTGCTGGCCGACACCTTCCGCCTGTACATGAAGGTGCACGGCTTCCACTGGAACGTCAGCGGCCCGCGCTTTCGCGTGCTGCACCAGATGTTCGAGGAACAATACAATGAGCTCTGGCAGGCATTGGATCCGATCGCCGAGCGCATCCGTGCCCTGGGGCAGTTGGCGCCAGGCTCGCTCGCCGACATGGCGGCGCTCGGCAGCCTGCCCGAGACGAAGGGGGCAATGGGGGCCCGCGCCATGATGCAGGCCACGCTCGATGGTCACCTCGCCATGGCCGCCGCCGCCAAGGCGGCGCTGCGCATCGCCGAGGACGCCGGGGATCCCGCCACGGCAGACCTGCTGACCCAGCGCATCGCGAGCCATGAGAAGACGGCCTGGATGCTGCGGGCGATGCTGAGCGAAGAAGCGCCCGCTTCGTGACCCGCCTCGGCGCGGAGGACACCGTTGATCCGGGCGCACTCCGCGCCCCCAACCGCATCCCTTGGCCGCCGATCCTGTTCGGCGTGGCGGCCCTCGCGGCGGTGGGGCTGGGCAGGCTACTGCCAGGGCCGACTTGGTTGCGCATGCCGATCTGGGAGGTGACCGGCTGGGTGGTGCTTCTGGCCGGGCTTGCGCTCGACATCGCCGCCATGGTCACGATGTCGCGTCAGCGCGCGAACATCCTGCCGCACCGGGCTGCGACGGCGCTGGTCTGCACCGGCCCTTTCGCCTGGTCGCGCAACCCGATCTATCTCGGCAACACCATCGCCATGACGGGTGCTGCGCTGGCCTTCGCCAACCCATGGTTCCTGCCCGCCGCGCTACTGGCCGCTTGGGCGGTCTCGCGCCTTGCGATCCGGCGGGAGGAAGCGCATCTGGCGGCGCTGTTCGGCGCGACCTGGGATGCCTACAGCAAGCGCACCGCGCGCTGGTTCGGCCGGCGATGATGACCCCCTATGACAGGATGGGCGGGGAGCCCGGCATCCGGCGTTTCACCCATCGCTTCTATGCGCTGATGGACACGCTGCCCGAAGCTGCCGCCTGCCGCGCCGTCCATCCGCCCGACCTCACCAATGCCGAGCAGCGCCTGTTCGAGTACCTCTCGGGGTGGATGGGAGGCCCATCCCTCTACATCGAACGTCACGGTCGCCCCATGCTGCGGCGCCGCCATCTGCGCGCCCCGATCGGGGCCGAGGAAGTGCGCGGCTGGCTGCTGTGTTTCCACCGCGCTTGGGACGAGCAGGTGAAGGACCCTGCGCTGGCCCAGGACGTGTTGCCGCAGATCGAAAAGCTGGCACATCACATGCAGAATCGAGGCATGAGCCAGCGCTGAAGACGTACAAGAATCATGGATGGCCATCTCCAGGCATGCCGCCATGCGCATTTTGCCGCCTTGAGTGGCTGGGCAGTGAAACGTCACGCCACCCTTCGCTTCGTAACCCCCACCGACAGCATCCTCGCCGCCAGATCGAACGTCGCCGTAGAGAGGTTCCGTGCCATCACGCGCACCGTGTCGTTTGAGCACACGGCTGCGTCGAGCACGATGAACCGCGTTGACGGCCATGGCCGTGTCCTGGTCCGCGGTGGGTTCGTCCTATCTCGCTGGCCAGAGCATGATCCGCTGAGGTGGAATCACCGAAGCGGTGAATCATCCTGTCAACAAGGCTAGATCGTGATCCAGCGATAGCGGATCACGATCTAGAGGATCGAGTTCCGGCCGGCCTCGATTGCGATCCGGCAGGCTATGCGGGCGGCTTCGGTGCCACCGCTGTTGCCGCCCCACCAGGGAGCCCACGGCATTCCGGGTCCGGAGGCGGCGCGCAGAGACACAGTTCCACGCCGGCCCTCACCTTCTGCCTAGTCCAGCCTGATCCGCCGCAACACCTCCGCTTTTTCGGCGATCTCGCGCTGGAGGCGGCGCGCAAAGCCGGCGCGATCGTCCCAGAATCGTTCGGGTTGCAGCGAGCGGCGGGCAGCTGCTTGGAACCCCTCATCCCGCAGCGCCTCAAGGCAGGCAGCTTCGAGGCGGGCGAGGTGCGCCTCGGGCGTGCCGCGCGGTGCCATGATCCCTCCGAAGGACGCGGGCGCCACGTCGAAGCCCTGCTCGATGGCCGTGAGCACATCAGGATAGCCCGGGTTGCGAGCACGGTCGAACACCGCCAGCACGCGCAGGTCCGTCCGCCCCGCGAGCGAAGCGAGGACGACGGCACCCACCTCCAACCGTCCGGCCAGCACCTCGGTCATCACCGGGCCGTCGCCACGATAGGGCACATGCGTCATCTCGACACCCGCCGCGGTCAGCCACTCCACCATCGCCAGGTGCGGCACCGAGGCCGTCCCAAGCGAGCCGTAGTTCAGCCGCCCCGGCGCAAGGCGCGCAGCCTCTTGGAGGTCCCGCAGGTCGCGCAATGGGCTGTCGGGGCGCACAACGACCGCCTGAGCGTTGGAGAAAGCCTGGCAGACCGGGACCAGCGCATCGGCCCGCAGGCCGCTCTCGGGCCGCGTCACCGGCAGCACGGAGAGCACCACGGCCGGCACGAAAGCCAGGGTATACCCATCCGCCGGCGCGCGCATGACCGAGAGCGTGCCCACAGCACCAGCCGCGCCGTCGCGGTTCATCACCACGACAGGCTGCCCCAGCCGCGCCTGGAGCCCGCCCGACAGGGCGCGCAGCATGGTGTCTGTCGCGCCGCCGGCCTGATAGGGCAGGACAATTGTTATTGGGCGCTCCGGCCATGCCTGTGCGCGCGCCAGACCTGGCAACGCCAGCGAGGAGACCAGAAAGACACGTCGGTTCATCGCGGCGTCAGCCCGAGTTCCGCGATGAAGCTGCGCGCCTCATCCCGCTCACGTCGCAGTCGTGCTGCGAAATCCTCGGCGCCCAGGAAGGGAATGACCTGACCCGTATTCTCCGCGACCTGAACAAGGGCGGGCCAGCGCACCGCCTCGGCACAGGCGGCTTCGAGCTGGCGCAGGATCGGCGCCGGCGTTCCGCGTGGCGCCATGACACCTCCGAAGCCGCGCCAGTTCACATCGAAACCCTGCTCGCGGAAGGTCGCGCCCTCGGGGATCAGCGGCTGGCGTTGATCCGCGGCGATGCCCAACACACGCACCTCCTGCCCGCGGGCGGTGGCCCAGGTGGTCATGGAGAGGCTAAGCACGCCCGCCACCGTGTCGATCACCTGCTGCGGCGAGTTGCGATAGGGCACGTGGGTCATGCGGATCCCTTCCTGCTTCTCCAGGGCGCGCATCATCAGGTATCCCACGGTGCCCACCCCGGCATCGCCCCAGTTGACCACCTCTGGCCGTGCTTTCGCCGCCTGCACCACGTCGCGCAGCGACCGGAACGGGGAGTTCGCCGCCGTGATCATCACGAAGATGTTCTCAAAGGTTTGGCAGACAGGATCGAGGGCAGAGAAATCATAGCCCAGCCCCGCCTGCAGAAAGGGCCGCGTGGTCAACATGCCGGAAGGGCCAAAGAACAACGTGGCGCCATCGGCCCGCGCCGTGGCCACTGCCTGCGCGCCGACACTGCCCGCGCCGCCATCGCGGTTCGTGACGACCACATTGGTAGACCCGCCGAGTGCGGCCCGCAGGCCCTCGGCGAAGGGGCGCGCCATGATGTCGATGACGCTGCCGGCCGAGAAGGGCACGACAATGGTGATGGTGCGCGGCAGCTCCTGAGCTCGCGCCAAGCTGGGCAGGGCCAGCATCGCGCCCAACGTGGCGCGGCGGGTGATGGTCATGGGTCTTGTCTCCTCGCTGGGTTGTTCTTCATTCGGCGTGGATCACGGCATCCGCCCAGGCGCAGCCGGTCAGCACCGGGCCAGGATAGGGGTCGGGCGCGCGGACGCCGCGCGCGGCGGCGTCCATTGCCATGGCCCGCATATGTGCGCGCTGGGCATCGGGCATGTGGTGGCGCTCATGCCCCCACAGCGAGGGGCCATCGAAGGTCTCGTGCGGCACCCAGCCATCGGGATCGACGGTGCGCGCACCCCAGCCGTATTCAACGAAGAAGGCATCGGGGCTGTGCGCGTAGAAGCTCGTCATGTGGTCATTGGTGTGGCGGCCCAGCCCATAGGCCAGGCGGCCCTTCTCCATCCGCGCGATATCGAGGCCCTGCCCCACATCGTCGAGCATGCCGAGTTCCACCATGAAGTGGTGCAGCCCCGCGCGGCCTGAGCCCACCATGGCGAAGGAGTGGTGGCGCGGATTCATGTGGAAGAAATAGAGCGGGTACGGCGTCTTGCCCCAATCCGTGACGCGAAAGCCCAACACCTGCGTGTAGAAGGGCAGCAGCGCCTTCGCGTCTGCCACGTGCAGCACCGCGTGCCCCATGCCCAGAGGTCCGGTGCGGAAACCGCTGATGGCGCGGCCGGGGCGGAAGGGTGCCACGGCGCGTTCGGGGCCGTGGAACGCCTCAAGCCGCGTACCCTGCGGATCCTCGAAGGCGATGAGGTCACGCACCGCACGCTCCCGCGGATTGGCGCGGCGAACCTGGGTGCCGTGCTCCTCGAGGCGTCCGGCCAGCGCGTCCAGCGCGGCGGCATCGGCCACTTCCCATCCCATGATGGCGGGGGCTGAGCCAGGCGCCACGATGAGCCGCTGCGCGTGGTCATCCATGCGGAAATGCTGCAGGCCGCCACCCCGGTCCACGCGCTGCATGCCCAGCAGCCGCGTCGCGAAATCCGTCCATCCCGCCCCATGGTCGGAGCCGATGACCATGTAGCCCAGCGCCTCGATCATGCCTCGTCCTCCACCCTGTTGCGCAGCGTGCCGATACCGCTGATCTCCACCTCCGCCACGTCGCCCGCCTTCATCCAGAGCGGTGGGTTGCGCTTGGCGCCCACGCCGCCCGGCGTGCCCGTGACGATGACGTCACCCGGGGCGAGCGGCAGCACGGTCGAGAGGTATTCGATGATGCCGGGGATGTCGGTGATCATCAGGTCTGTCGTCGTGCGCTGGACCACCTGGCCGTTCAGCCGCGTCTCCAGCGTCAAGGCCGAAGGGTCGGGGATTTCGTCCGCCGTCACCATCCAGGGACCGAAGGCCCCGGTGCCCGCGAAGGTCTTGCCCGGCAGATATTGGCTGGTGTGCAGTTGCCAGTCGCGCACCGATCCCTCATTGTAGCAGGCATAGCCCGCGACATGCGCGAACGCCCGCGCGCGGGGGATGTGGCGGCCGGCGGTGCCGATGATGACGGCCAATTCGCCCTCATAGTCGAAGCGCTCGCTCGCCTTCGGGCGGATCAGCGGCTGTCCGTGGCCGACCTGGGATTCCGCGAAGCGCGCGAAGAGGGCAGGCTTCTCGGTCACGCTGCGCCCGGTCTCGGCGACGTGATCCCGGTAATTGAGCCCCACGCAGACGATCTTTGCCGGATCAGGGATGACCGGCAGGAAGCGTAGCCCATCGAGCGGGAGATCGATGTCCGTGACGGCCGCCGCGTCCGACAGGCGCCCCGCCCCGAGCAGCGCCCGGATCGAGGCAACGCCGAGGCGCATCGTCAGGTCTGCCACGCCGTCGCCCAGGATCTTGCCGCAGGCGGCGCTCCCGTCTGGGCGTTGGAAGGAGAGAAGCTTCATCGGTCCACTTTCACAAATGATGCAGAAAATCCGCGACGCCCGCAGCGTCGGGCGAGAGTGCCGCGAGGATGCGGTCGGGGCGGATCAGCGCCGCCGCTGCCCCCTGTCCGTCGAGGAAGGGAAGCAGGCCCGCGTCCTGCACCAGCACCGCACCGCGGGCGGCCAGCGCGTCCATGGTGGCGGGTTCCGTCTCCAGCCCCGGGCTCAGCCAGACGGCGAAGCGAGGGCCCACACGGTCGTCGTGGCGCGATCCGTCGGAAAGGCATGGTTGCGGCGCAGGCACGCCAAGCGGTGCGGCGAAGCCGCCCAGGCGCGGCGCGGGCGTGCGCATCAGCGCCGGCCCGTCGTCGGCGCCGTCGAGTGCCACCGCCATGGCGCGCGTGTTGATCAACCCGCCGAGGCGCACCGCCATCGCGATGAACTCGCGCACATGCGGAGCGCGCTCCGGGCCGTAGGTGTCGAGCAGTGTCTCGGGCGCTTCGCCGCGCAGCACGCGCGCGAGGCGCCAGGCCAGCGCCGCCGCGTCGCGGATCCCGGCGCAGAGGCCCTGCCCCAGGAATGGCGGGGTCAGATGCGCGGCATCGCCCGCGATCATCAGCCGGCCGCGCCGCCAGCTTTGCGCCACCATCGAGCGGAAGGTGTAGACGGCGTGGCGTTCCAGCACAGCGTCCTCGGGCTGCAGCCAGCGTGCCAAGAGCGGCCAGACCTCCTCCGCGACGGGTGCCTCGTGATCCTCGAGGCGAATCTCGAAGCGCCGCCGATCGCCCACGCCGCGCACATAGGTGGCCGGGCGATGCGGGTCGCAGAACTGGATGCTGTGCGCGCCGAGATGCGGGCACGGGCGCCGCAGGATGACGTCCACCACCAGCCAGCGCTCAGCGAAGCCGAGATCCTCCATGCCGCCGCCAATGGCTGCGCGCGTCAGGCTATTGGCACCATCGCACCCCACGACGTAGCGCGCGCTCACCAGGCCAGCCGTGGTGTGGAGCGTCACGGCGTCCGCCTCATGATCGAAAGCGGTCACTTCGGCCTGCTGCCAGGCCAAGCCTTCGCGCAGCAGCGCTTCGAGCTCCGGCTGATGGAAGCGGTAGGAGGCGTGCCAGCCGAGCGGCCCGATCCCGGTCGGCCTTGGCCAGTCGAGCAACAGCGCGCCATCGGCGCCAACGAAGCGCATGCCCGGCGAGACATGGCTGAGCGGGAGGACAGCATCCGCGAGGCCCAGCCCCTGGAAGACGCGCATCACCTCCGCATCGAAATGCACGGCGCGTGGCAACGGGTAGATTTCCGGCGCGCGCTCCAGCACCTGTACCGACAGGCCCTGCTGCTTCAGCAACCGTGCGAGCGTCGCACCCACCGGGCCGAGGCCGATCACCGCGACATCGTGCATTCGTATCCTCCCTTGCGAGCAGGCTTGCGCGGGGACAGGCGGCACGTCCATGGTTGCGGCGAAACTGTCCACCTGGCGGACATGGCCGAACCGAAAACGATCCGCGCCGTCGCACGCGGGCTGGAACTGCTTGCGGCACTGAACCGCACGCCGGGCGCTTCGGCGTTGGCGCTATCCCGCGCCGCCGGCATCCCGCGGCCCACCGTCTACCGGCTGCTCGAGACGCTGCGGCAGGCGGGCTATGTCGCGCGCTCGCCTTCCGACGAGCGATGGGTGCTGCGCCCCGCGGTACGCTCGCTGAGCGACGGCTTCCAGGATGAGGCCTGGGTGACCCAGATCGCCGCACCCATCCTTTTTGCGCTGACTGAAGGCATTGGCTGGCCTAGCGACCTGGCGACCCGCGAAGGCACGGAAATGGTAATCCGCGAGACCACGCATCGCACCGCCCGCTTCTCCATCGACCGTGGAATGGCGGGCCACCGCCTGCCCATCCTTCACTCGTCGATGGGTCAATGCTGGCTCGCCTTCGCCCCCCCGCAGGAGCGGGACGGGGTACTGGCGCTGCTCCGTGAGCAGCACGACCGGGCCGGCCTGTTGCGGCGGCTTGCCGCCATCCGGCGGCGGGGTTACGCGCAGCGCAACGGCGCAGGCACGCCTTGGCCACACACCGGCTCGGTCGCACTTCCAGTGCAGGTGGGCGGGCGTCTCATGGGCTGCGTTAACGCCATTTGGATGGCACGCGCGGTGAGCCCGGACGAAGGGTTGCGTCTTTGCCTCGACCCGCTGCGCGCGGCGCGTGACCGGATCCAGTCGGCGCTTGCGGCCCTGACGCCGGCAGCGTGAGCAGCCCCACCAGGACCTTTCTGGCCTGGTGCTCACTGAATTCGCGGCATCGCGCGCGGTGGGCCCGCACCTCTTGAACGCCCGCCGCAATGTCGCCACCGCGGCGGAGCGATCGCCGTAGCTTGCAGCCCGCAAGCCCAGCGTCAATGTCCGTGATCACCCATTCAGGGCAACCAAAGGCTGCAGCGTCTCAGAACCAGAAGGAGGCCGCGTGGCGTGGCGCGGGTGATCCTGCGGGACCACCGCTATCACGCTCTCTGTGGGCTGTGGGATGTCCTGAGGCTGCACGGCACAGCCAATGACCTCGCGTCCCTGCAGGTAGCGGCTGCGCGCGTTGGTGGCGCTGACAGAGAGCGGTGCGCCACAATCGTCGGCCGGCCGGTTTGCTGCTACACGCGAATCCCATGGTAGAACGCGTCCAAATCTACAGGCAGGAGAGACCCATTGCGGAAGCCAAACTTCAACTACGAGCGCGCACAGCGGGAGAAGGAGAAAGAAGCAAAGGCAAAAGAAAAAGCCCTCAGGAAACAGGAGGCGAAAGCTGCGGCCAATGCGGTTGAGGCTCCGCCTGGCGAGGCAGAACCCGAAGATCGGTAGCCCTGCGTCAGGCGGGCAGCTTGCGCGCGCACATCCGGCAGCAAGCCATGGATCCCTTGCTGCCGATCAGCAGCATTTGGAGCTGCACCGCGGGGCTGCTCCAGATGCTCCAGTACCGCCCATCATTCAGGCGGATGCCAGCGACATGAGTGAGCGACCCCGGCGCACAAGTGCATCTGTTCACCACAAGCCAACGAGCTTGGCTCCAGGCTGAACAGGCACGATAGACGGGAGATCGAACATCGCGGTGGAGATGTTTCGCGCCATCGGCAGAGGCGCGCGGGGTGGTAATGGGTGGCGATCGCGGCGAACGGCCCGTCCAGCCATGGCATTCACGCCAAAGCGGCGATCCCGCCCGATGAAAAAAGGGCGGTCCCTTGCGAGACCGCCCTTCCCTGTCAGCAGCCCGAAAAGGCCGCCGAAATCAGCCCGCCTTCAGGTTGACCGCGGACGTCTTGCCGCGCTCTTCCGTCAGGTCATAGGAAATCTGCTGACCATCATTGAGGCCCTGAAGGCCGGCGGCCTGCACGGCCGTGATGTGCACGAACACATCGGAGCCACCGCCGGCCGGCGAAATGAAGCCGAAACCCTTGGTCGCATTGAACCACTTAACCGTACCTGAAGCCATCTGCTCATCATCCTCATCACATGCGCGCGGGTATTTCCGGCGCAACCACCAACTCAAGCCGAACAAACGGAACGCTACCAGTTGGTCTTTGGAAGAGCTTCTGGGATCGGAACGGCGAGACGAGGCAGGGCACAAGGCGCAGATCGAATGGCGCGTGTCAAACTTTATGCATCGGCGTGACCGATGCGCTGCGTCGCATCATGAGCAGATGGGACAGCCGGCCACCATCTTGTGGGTGCAAATGGCCCTGCCGCGTGGCGTGGGCACCTCATCCTCGTGGAGCGCCTGTCCCATCACGGCCTGACCCTCCGCCCGAAACTCGTCGACCACCAACGCGAGGCCAAGCGCCGCCTGAGACTGTGCCCGGGCGCGTCAGACGGCATCCGGTCCTCGCTCTGGCGATCGCCCCGGTCGCCCCCGCGTGTCCGACCTCCGCGCCGGAATATGCATCGTGGCTCCTGAGTGGGCGCTGACCTGGCCCTACGCGCTGGCCCCCATCGCCAGCCGGCAGGGTGAAACAGGTTTCGCATCCGCCGGGAATACCCAGCGGGTTAGGGCGTTTCAGCCTCAGTCTTGGCTCGCAATAAACTCCTTGACTCCGATAGGTGACGAATTGCAACCTTGGGTTGCAGATTTAAACGATCGCACCACCGGCCTCAGATCAGAAACCAAAACAAAAATGGGAAGGAGAAAGTCGTGTCCGGCACCAATGACATCGCCAAACTGGAACAACGTATCAGTCGCATCGAGGCCATGCTGAGCCAAATGGCACAGGCCCAGGGCAGCCAGGGCAGCCGCCAGGAAGAACGGAGCGAGGCCACGCTGAGCGACAAGGATTTGGATGGGATTGCCGACGCCCTGGACGAAATGGGCAGCAAGCTCTCCGACGCCCAGCGGGCCTATCTGCTCGGAATCTTCGGCGTGGCGGCCACACATTTCAACGGGGGCGACGGGCGTGAGGGCCTCGGCGAGGACGCGCGCGTCGTGAAGGTGAGAAACCTCGCCCTGCTCGACAGCATCAAGTTGTCGGACGGCTTCGCCAGCCTGACCCGCACACAGCCCGGACGCCTGGGCGGCATGGGACCGGGCCCGGTGTCCGACTCTGTCGGAGGTGGCGTCAGCGTTGTCTGCGTCGGCGTGGATTGGTCGAAGGACATCAAGGACATGACCGGCGGCCAGTGGCGCACCAATCCAGCCTTCGGCGACAGGGGCACCCCAGGTGGCGGCTTCACGCAGCCCGGGGGCGGCCTGACCCAGCCGGGGGGCGGGTTCCGCGGCATGCCCGGCGGCTTCGGTCGCTAGACGAAGCGCCCGGTCATGACGGATGGCCTGATCTTGGCGGCGGATCAGGAAGGCCGAGAGACGCCACGCGGTGCGTGGCGGGTCAGCCTGGTATCGCCGCCCTTCAATTCGGTCCGGCGCCCCTCCATCCAGCTTGGCCTCTTGGCGGGCATCGCCCGCGAGCGGGGCTGGGTGGCCACCACGCATCACCTCTTCCTCGACTTCGCGGTGATGGTCGGCGCCGAGTTCTACGAGGCCGTGGCCAACAACCGTGGCGTTGCGACGGGGGACTGGCTCTTCTCGGCGGCGGCCTTCGGCGATGCGGCCCCCGACCCGGACGGAAGTCGGCTCATCCAGGCCTTCGGTCGGACCGACGCCGATTGGCTCCGCAATGTCCGGGACAAGCTCGTTCCCGAGTTCGTATCCCTCGCCGCCGATGAGATCGCGCGCGCGCGCCCCGACGTGGTGGGTTTCACCTCGACCTTCCAGCAGACGATGGCGGGTATCGCCATTGCCCGACGGGTGAAGGAACTCCTGCCCGATGTCGTGACGCTCTTCGGGGGTGCGAATTTCGAGCGCGAGATGGCTCTCGAATGGATCGACCGCGTCCCGGCGATCGACCTCATCCTGAGCGGCGAGGCCGACCGCAGCTTTCCCGCGTTGCTCGATGTCATGGCCACGAGCGGCGACCTCGCCGCCGTGCGAGGCCTCACCTGGCGCGCGCCCGCGACGCCCGACAAAAACGTCGCGGTAGGGCGTCAGAATGAAGCGGCAACGCCCGTCACCGACCTCGCCGCAAATCCTGTGCCCGACTATTCCGAGTACTTCGCACGCGCCATCTTCCTCGGTCTTCATGCCCCCGGCCTGCGCAATGATGTGCGTCTGCCCTTCGAGAGCGCACGAGGCTGCTGGTGGGGTGAGCGGCAGCACTGCACATTCTGCGGCCTCAACGCCGCCACCATGAGCTTTCGGGCCAAGCCCGCCGAGCGCGTGCTGGAAGAGCTGTCCGAGATGGCCCAGCGCTATGGCTCCTTCCACTTCGAAGCCGTGGACAACATCATCGCGCGCGACTACGCGCAGACCCTGCTGCCCCGCCTTGCTTCCCTCGCCACCACCTACGACCTCTTCTACGAGGTGAAGGCGAACCTCAAGCCCGACGAACTCGGCGCGCTCGCGGCAGCCGGCATCCGCACGATTCAACCCGGCATAGAAAGCCTCTCCACCCCGGTCCTGAAGCTCATGCGCAAGGGTGTGCGTGGCCTCGACAATTTGAACCTGCTGCGTTGGGCGGCCGTGCACGGAATCTCGGTGAGCTGGAACATGCTCTGGGGATTTCCGGGCGAACGCCGCGAGGATTACGACGCGCAGGCGAAGCTGCTCCCCCTGCTGCATCACCTGCAGCCGCCCTCGGCCGGCGTGCGCGTCTGGCTCGAGCGGTTCAGTCCGCTGTTCAAGGACGAGGCGCTGTTCCCGCGCCGCTTCATGCGGCCGGAACGCTCGCTCGACTTCATCCTGCCCGATGCCTTCGACAAGGCGTCGGTCGCCTATTTCTTCGACTACGAGATGGAAGGAACCCTGCCCGACACGGCCTTCGAGGAAACCGAGGCGCGGCTCTCGGCGTGGCGCGAGGCCTGGCGGCGGCCGCGCAAGCCGACGCTGGGCTATCACTCCGCAACCGATCTCGTCATCGTCGAGGACGGACGCGCTGAGGGCGATGCGGTGCTCTATCGCTATGACCGGCGGGACGCACGCGTCTTCCAGGCCCTGATCGAGCGCCCGCTCGGCACGGGACGCTTGGCCCAACTGCTCGACGAGCCGCGGACGCATGTCGAACGTTCGCTCCGGCTGCTGGCGATGGATGGCGTGGTGGCGAGCGAGGGTGATCTGCATCTGGCGCTGCCGCTCCCGGCCCGGGCGCGATGCTGAGCGCGACCGACCGTGCCCGCCTGGCTGCGGCGGGGGGGCCTGCGGTCACCGCAGCATTCGCGCGCGGCGCGGCATTCCGTCGCATGCTTGAGCCTTGGCCAGAGGCACTCGCGCTGGCCGCCGAGGCGGCCAGCGGTTCCACTGCGCGGCAACTCCCGCTGGCCAGGGCCCTCTCCGCGCTGGACGAGCCCTTGCGGCGGGAGGCGGAATTCGAGCTGGCTGCGGGCCTCGCGCCCCTCGATCTCCTGGCCCGCGTGCCGTTCGGTGTTGCCCCATTCGACGATCCGGAGCTTGGCGCCGCGGTGGGCCCCGAGGTGGCGCGATCCGCATCGCACGGCCGGCGCCATCTCGTGTTGATCGCCAAGCTCACCCGCCATTGCAACCTGCGCTGCACCTACTGCAATGACTGGCGCGAGGGCCCTGGGCACGGCATGCCGGCCGCCGTGCAAGCCGCCATGCTGCGCCGCGCCGCCGAGGACGCGGAGGTCGGTTCCGTCAGGATCGTCTGGCACGGGGGTGAGCCGGCGCTGCTCGGCGTGCGCCGGTCGCTCGCCTTCCTGTGGCTGCAGGCGCGGCTGCGGCGGCCCGGCCAGGCCATCGCCAACTCGGTGCAGACGAACGCCGTGGCGCTGCAGCCGGCCATGGTGGATCTGTGGCACGCCTTCGGCATGCGTGTGAGCGTCAGCCTGGACGGCACCCGCGCGGTGCATGATCGTCAACGCCTGACGCGGCGCGGCGAGGGTTCCTTCGACGCCGTCGCCGCCGGGATCGCGTTGCTGCGCGAAGCTGGCGTTTTTTCCGGCGCGTTGGTCGTTGTCTCGCCCGAGATCGCCGCCTTGCCGCCGCGCGCGCTCGTGTCCGAACTCATTTCCGCCGGTGTCCATGGGGCCGCCTTCCTGCCCGTGCGCCCTGCCGCGGGCGATGGAGCGGGGCCCTACCTGCCGCCTGACGCCTTTGCGCGGTTCCTCATCGGCGTGTTCGAGACGCTGCGGTCCGATCGCTCGCTGGAGCTGGATGCGCGGGAACTCGACGCGCTGTACCTCGCCTATAAGGGCCGGCCCACCGGCTTCTGCGAGTTGAATGGCCCGTGCCTCGGTGACTATTTTGCCATCGAGGCCGACGGCCGCGCCATGCATTGTGACAAGTTTCTCGGCGCGGAGGACTACGTGCTCGGAAACATCCTGGACACAAGCCTGGCCGAGATGCGCGCGAGCCCCCTCATGCACCGGCTGCAACAGCGCGAAGCCGCACGCCGCGCGGCGCTCAAGGCTTGCCGCTGGTACGGGCATTGCCAGGGCTGGTGCCCGCATGAAGCCCGCATCGCCGCATTGCGCGGGGTGGCCGGTGGATGCTGTGGCCTCGCGCCGGTCTTCGAACACTTCCAAGCGCTCGAAGCGGCTTCGATGCGAGAGGCAGCTCATGCATGAGCTCCTCGAACGGCCTTCCGCCGCCCTGGTGGCGGAGGTCGTAGAGGATTGCGAAAGCCGGCACTTTGCCGAATTCGGCCTCTGGGCGGCGGTCGCGCGCGGGCGTGACCCACGCAGGATGGGCGCTGCCTTCGACTTCGCGCTGGGCCTTGGCATCGGTCCCTCAGTTGCGATCGCGGAAGCGCGCGCGCTGGGCGAATGCCTCGAGCGATACGGTGCGTCCATCGCCGGGGTTGGTGCGCCGGCGACCGCACCCGTGTGGAACGAGGAAGGCCTGTACCGCGGCGAAGCGCCATCGGCGGCCGTCTTCCTGCCCTGGATCGGGCCGGCCGGGCCCGCGCTTCCCTGCGGCTCGGAAGGGCTGGCATCTGCGCCCCGCTTCGGCGTGGCCGCGCGCCGCGCCGCGATGGAGATGACCGAGCGGCAGGCGCTGCGCCACGCGATCGAGGGACGCGGCGGTTTCTTGCCACGCGGCGAGGCACGGCTGGGCCCGCTCACCGCCTCGCTGCTGCTCGTGCCGGCGGAGGTGCCGGTGCTCCTCGCCTTCGTCGAGCAGAGCGGGCGCCTCGTTGCCTGCGGTGCTGCTGCCGCGGCCACCGAGCGCGAAGCCATGGCGAAGGCCCTCCAGGAGACCGCCCTCGCCTGGCTGTGTGCCGATGGCGCGGTCCTGCCGGGCGTGTTCGAGGGTCGTGAGACCCTGCTCGCGCGCCATGGCGTTCACCGCGCGGGAGAGCTGACGCTTCGCAGCGCCGCCAGCGCCATCCCACCGACCGAGGTGGTCTTCGCGGATGCGGCACCCGCGGGCTGGGCGGCAGCGGGTGGCAGCATCGTGCGTGCGCTGCCGGCCACCATGGTCCTGTCGTGACGCGGTTCACCATCCTGCGCGGGGGCGACCTCCCGGCGGCGCAGAAGCTGATGGCGCGGATCCGCCAGGCGCCACGGATGCGCGCTGGGGCATCCCACCTCGGAAACAGCCTCACGACCAGGGATCGATCCATCCCCGCCCTCGCGCGCGCGCTGGCTCGCCGGCTGGCACCGCGCGTCGAGGAACAAGAGGCACGCGCATTCCTTCCCACCACCGCCGGCCCCCTCGCGGCCGCCCTGCCGCCCGGCATTCTGCGACCCGAGGCTGTTGAGGAGATGTGGCGGCAAGGCGCGACCCTGGTCTTTCAAAAGGTGGACGCGCAGCTCCCTGGCTTCGCGCGGCTGGCCCGGAGCTTCGAACTCGCCACCGGGCAGCCGGCCCAGGTGAACCTGTACGCCGGCGCGCCAGGCGCACCAGGCCTTGATTGGCACCGCGACCCCCATGATGTGCTGATCATCCAGCTGGGGGGCGTGAAGGAATTCCTCGTCCGGCCGATGCCCCTCCGCGCGGGCGGGGCGGCGGCGGAGGCGGTCACGCTCCACCCCGGGGACGCGCTCTGGCTGCCGCGCGGTCTGCCGCATGCGGCGCATAACGGCGGTGCCGGCTCCCTCCATGCTTCGATCGGCCTGCTCCATCTCTCACCGCAGGGCTCCGCGCTCGTGCGGGCGACGGGGCCAGATCAGCCAAGCGCCTCGCCCGGGGAATTCGAGGCGATCGAGCCCGAGATGCTCGGCGCGACGCTGGACGTGCTGCTGGCCTGGCGGAAACTCCCGCCGGCGGAGATGCGGCCAGGCCGTGCCCGATTGCGGCCCGACCTGCTCGCCGTGCTGCTCGAGACGGATGGCCGGGCCTTCTCCATCAATACGGGTGGCGGCGCCGTCCCCCTCCCCGCATCCGCCGAGAGCGGCCTTGCCGCGGGCCACACGCCGGACGATCCCTCGACGCTGCTGGCCCTCGATGCGGCTGGTGCGCTCGGTCATGATCCGGCCGCGGCCGACACCCTGACGCTGGCAACCCGAGCATTGGCGGAGGCGATCCATGAAAGCTGAGGAGCGCAAGCGCCGCGCGATGGACATCATTCGGCGCTGCGGGGGTGGTTCGCAGCGCCCCGTCACCGGCGCCGCCGGAGTGCGACGCGCCATCGCGTCGGACGTCATGCCCGCCCAGATCGTGGCGTCCGGCGAGGAAGATGCCGCCGTCCTGGAAGCGATCGTGCACACGACGCTACGGCCAGCCGTTCTCGTGCAGGACGGACGGGCGGTGGCGTGGCCGGCGGAGTGGGCGCATCTGGCAGCCCATGCGGACGCCATCGCCTTCGCCGCGGCGAGAACAGGGCGCGTCGAACTCGAAGGAAATCCGGCGCTGGATTGGGTGGGAACGGGCTTCGTGATCGATGACCGGCTGGTCGCCACGAACCGGCATGTGCTGGAGGAATTTGCCTTCCAGGACCCCCGTCATGGCTGGCAGATACGCGACGGGATCCGTGTCTGGCTCGACTTTGCGGAAGAGATCGGCGGCCAGGCCCCGCAGGAAGTGGCCGTCACCGGCATCTGGGGCGTTCACGACACCTTCGACCTCGCCATCCTGCAAATGGGTCCCGGATGCCCCTCGCCTTTGTCCTTCGCGCCCACAGTCGCGGTGTCCGGCGAAGAGGTGCTCACCATCGGCTATCCGGCGTTTGACTCACGGCGCAATGACGCGGCGGCCATGCAGCAGGTGTTTCGGGGGATCTACAACGTCAAGCGCCTGCTTCCGGGGTTGATCGTCGAGCCTCCGGAGTCGCCTTGGCTTTTGCGCCACGACTGCTCGACCCTCGGTGGAAATTCCGGCTCGCCGGTTTTGCGGCCGGCCACAGCGGACGTTGTCGGGGTTCATTTCCGCGGACTTTACCTCCGATGGAACGAGGCCATCAGCCCATTGGCGCGGCGTTGAGCGATCTTGAGCGCATCCCCCTTGCCACGGGCGGCGTGATCAGGCGCGACAAGGCGCCTCAGCCAGAAGTCGATTCACCGACCGCTGCTGCGAGAGTTAATTCTTGAACCCGACGCACCGTTAAGCTTAGGCTCAACCCAGGGTTGAGGGAGCGCCATCGCGTGGGTCTTCAAGGGCCTGATCTCGTCATGGCTGGGCTTGGCCTTTTGGGCGACGCGCCTGCGGTGTCCGAGCAGCCCCCTTGCGTGGATGGAATTCACCTCCGCTGGAGCATACCGCGCCACAAGGCCTTCCCGTGGCATGGCTTCTTCCTGTTCCGGCGGCCGTCCAAGCGTGAATCGCACCAGGAATGCCTGGCGCCTCGTCTGAAGGCGGGCGAAGGCGGAACCGGCACGCATGCGCGCATGATCGGTGGAGGCGAGTTCTCCAGCGACGAGCCTCTCCTCTTTGCAACCGTGCCTGGGACCGGCGAGGCCGGTGTCAATCTGCGCCAGCGCCGCTGGCTGCGCTTCGACCGGCCCGCTGTTCGGGCGGCGCATCGCTTCCGCGTCACCATCGCCATGCTGCCGGCGCGCGAGGATCGGCGCTGCATCGACTTCGCCGACCTGCGCGAATTGATCCGCCTGCCGCTGGAGCGCAATGGCGTGACGCTCGTCGCAGCCGCCCGCCGCGCTGCCGTGACGCGCGCATCGCGCGCCGATCTGAAGGTGCTCAGCGTGGACGGCACGCTGGAGATGGCGCTGAAGGAGCCGGCCGACTGGGTGGAGATCGAACTGCCCTCCGGCGCGGAGGACATCACCGTGCAGGCGCTGGATACCTCCGGTGCGCGGCTGCGGGTCAAGCCTCGGCAGGAGAAGCAGGATGACGGCACACTCCGCCTGCGGGTCGCAGCATCGGGCATCGCGCGATTGCGGCTTCTGCGGCGCGACGGCCTGATCGCCATCAGCCGATTTTGCTTCGGCGTGGGAAGCGGGCGCGAGCGCTCGATCCTCGTGGAGGGACTCGACCGCCGCATGGGGGGCAATCCGGCCGATGACGCCGTGGTCACCTCCGCCGTGGCGCGTGCTCGTCCGGGCGAGACGGTCTCCGTGGAGCTGCACGCGGACCGGATGACGGGCCTGCGCATCGGCGGTGGCGAGGCCATGCTGACCGATCTCTGCTGGAGTGAGGTGGGCGCCGATGCCGTGAAAGGTTGGGAGCCGGTGCCCAACTGCCCCCAGCCGCTCGCGCTGCCGGTGCGGCATCCCGACTATCCCGCCTGGGCCGGCCCCGTGGACCTGCCGACCGCCGAGGCCGAGGGCCTCGCGCGCGTCTTCTACGGCCCCGCGGCAGACTGGGCGGGCGGCCCTTTCAGCGAGTTGCACGACATGGCCACCGCCCTGGTGCAGGGGGGACCGGCCGCGGGTGCGATGAACGCGCCCAGCCGTGCCAGCCCACCTATCGCCGGCGCCGGAGCGCCGGGCGAGCCGAAGACGCCCAACCTGCCAAGCCTGCATCCGCTCGACCTGATCATGCTGGGCGCGGTCCATCGCCCGATCGCCGAATTGCTCGGCCTCTCCTGGACCGACCAGAAGGCACAGCCCGGCGAGCGCTGGGATTACCTGGTGGTGGCGGATCATGCCGGCGTCTCCGGCGGTGACCCGTTCCGGCTGCTCAAGCACCTGGCGAATGCCGGCTTCGACGCCGGCACCGATGGCTGGATCGTCTTCGGGCAGGAGGTCGCGCCGCGTGCGCCCTTCACCGCGCCGGGCAACGTGGTGGCGCAGGCGCTGCCGGGCGGGCCGATGCGCACAGCCACGGGGGGCCTTGCCATGGTGGCGGGCAGCGCCGGGCTCACCTGGCCACGCGCTATATCCTCCGGCTGGCTCGATCCCGGCAGCGCGGTGGCGCATCACGTCTATCGCGACGGCGCCGGCACCGGCACGAACCCTGCCATGCCGGCTGAAGCGCGCGATTGGCTCACGCGCAACCGCCCGGTGCTCTGGTCACAGCCGGTGACGCCGCCCGTGACGTCGCCGCCGCGCCCGCCCGGCTGGCCGCCCAGCGACCCGGCCTTCCTCGATCTCCGCCTGGCCGAAGGCTGGTATGCCTATCAGGTCGTGGCGGTGGATATCTTCGGACGCTTCAGCCCGAAGAGCGCCTTCGCCGCCTGGTGGCAATGGGCGCCGGAGCCGGTGCCACGCCCCTGGTACTACCAGGGCAACAACGCCGCGGCGCAGCTTCATCCCAGCGCGGTGCGCATCCTGAGCGATGCGCCGCCACCCGTGCCGCTGGCGCTGGAAGCCTATGCCCTCGATCCCCAGGACCCTCTGCTGGTGCAGGACGCCGCCTATGCGGCCTGGCGTGCCAGCCTGGGTGCAGGGGGCGCCGGTCTCATCGGGCTGCGGCTGCGCTGGCGCTGGTCGCCGGAGCAGCAGGCGCGGGCACCGAATGTCACGGAATTCCGCCTCTACTGGTCACCCGGCAGCCAGCAGCCGGCGGGTTGGGGCAGCGCTGCCGCCTGGCGGACCCGCTTCGCGCTCTGTCCCTACGGTGCCAACGTCACCCTCGCCGCGGATGGCACGCGGCTCTATGAGATATTCCTGCCGACACAGGGCGGGACGGTCTTTGCCGCCGGCGTGCCGCTGGCGCCGAGCCTGGCCGATCCCATCGCCTATGCACAGCTTTCGGTGACGGCGGCCGATGCGGCGGCGCATGCGGCCGATGCGTGGCCGGGCGGCGGCCCGCTTGGCAATCGCCGCGGGCGCGAGAGCGGCTGCGCGCCGCCGCAGCGCGTCTTCCGCGTGTGGCGCGAGCCGCCGCCACCGCCCCAGCCCGTGGTGGACAGTGACCGCGTCTATGCCACGCCGGCCGACTGGCACGGGCGGTCGCGCGTCACCCTGCGCTGGATGCAACAGCCGGGCCTTTCGGCGCATGTCTTCCGCGCCCTCGACGAGGCGGTGTTCGAGGCGGATTGGGCCGCGCAGCCACGCGCCGCGCTGGCGTTGAACGACGCTGCCTTCCCCGATGCGGCGGCCGAGCCGCTCTGGACCAGTGCCAAGAAAACGCAGGTGAAAGCGAGGCTCGACGCCATCCGCACGCTGCTGCCTGCGGCCCCAAGCGACGCGCAAAGGCAGGCGGCGAAGTCGCAGGCGCTGGCGCTCTACCGTGCCTTGCCGGATGACGCGCTGCGCGTGCTGGCCAACCGCGCCGGTAATGAGCGCGCCTTCGTGCAGGTGACGGTGGCACCGCTTTCCGCCGCCGCCGCGCCCGACCGCCGTGGACCCGACGATCCCGCGGGCTACGTGCCCTCCGGCGCGCGCTCAGCCTTCCTCGACGAGGTGGAGGGGCGTGCGACGAACCGCCTGCTCTATCGCATGCGCTTCCTGGATCCGGCGCAGAACCGCAGCCCCTTCGGCCCTTGCGGGACCCCCGTCCGATTGCCCGATGTGGTGCCGCCTGCGGCGCCCTCCATCACCCGCGCGCGCAGCGGCGAACGGCAGGTGATGCTGGACTGGGCCTCGAACCGGGAGCCCGACCTGCTAGAGTACCGCATCTACCATGCGGAGGATGAGCGGGCAGCCGCCGACCTGCAGCGCATGACGCTGCGCGGCACCGTCGCGGCCGACCCCAATCCCGCCAACCGCCCCGCCACGGTGAGTTGGACCGACCCGGACGTGCCGGGTCTGCGCGACCTCTGGTACCGCGTGGTGGCGGTGGATCGCACGGATCCTGATCCGCGCGGAGGCGGCGGCAATGTCTCCTTGCCATCCCAGGCCCTTCGCCTGCGCGCCACCGACACGACGCCACCGGTGCCGCCGGTGATTGCCACGGCGCGCTGGATGCGCGCCGATGCAGCCGGCACCCTGTTTCCCTACGCCGATCCCATCCCCGCCGGCACCGAGCGCGATCCGGTGGTGGAACTGGCCTGGCCCGCGGCCGAGGCCGGCGTACGGCTGCTGGTGCTGGCCAGGCCGCAATCGGCGGCCGGCTTCGGCCCGGTCTCCGGCTGGCTGCCGCCGGGCAGCACCGGCTTTGTGGATCGGCGCGCCAGGCCCATCGAGCCGATCGAGTACCGCCTCAAGGTCGTGAGCCCGGCGGGCAACGCCAATGCGGTGTGGAACGTCGTGATGGTGGCGCCGCCATGAGCCGGGGGGCCTGATGCCGACACTCGCCCAACTCAAGGCCAAGTGGTTCCTGCCGCTGACCGGCAACGTGCTGGGCGTGCCGCAGACCCGGCACACCACCGACGGCAGCGGGCCGCAGCTTTCGGTCTCGACCGATGGCAACACGGTGGTGCCGGTGATCGACGGCCAGAACTACATGGCCCGCTGGCGGAGCGAGCTGACGGGCCTGTACGGCCGAGCGGGCACCGAGCTGCTGCATGCCGGCTGGCTGTTGCAGCCGGTGAAGCTGCTCGGCGCGACCTCGACGGGCCACGACGGGCTACAGGAGATCGAGGCGGCCAAGGCCGCCGGCGTCGCGGTTTTCCCGCTGGCCTGCCGCAACCTGATCTGTGTCGCGCCCAATACCTACGCGGTGGACTGGCTGCGTTTCCGTGGCGTCTGGACCGCCTGCATGGACAACCGCTTCCCGGCCGGCGGCTCCAACCATCAGAAATTCGCGGTGTTCAAGAATGGGGCGAATGCCCTGGCCCTGCTCGGCTCCATCGACATCGCCTTCCGCCGCTGGGACCGCACGGCGCATGCGCCTGCCGATCCGGACCGGCATTCCCTGGCGCGCGACCGCCCCAGCCACGACACCGGCATCGCCATCACCGGTCCCGCGGTGGCGGATATCGAGCTGACCTATCGCGAGCGCTGGAATGATTCGACGCGCACGCTCGGTCTTGACCCGCCGCTGCCGCCACAGCCGCTCATCACCACGCCGGTCGCGTCGCCGGCCGGCGGGGGCACGCATTCGGTGCAGATCCTGCGCACCTACGGAATCACCAGCCGGGCTTTCGGCTTCAGCTGGTCGCCGCGCGGCGAGTTCACCGTCTGGGCGTCCTATCTGAACGCCATCCGCAACGCGACGCAGTACATCTACATCGAGGATCAGTACTTCCTCGCCTGGGATTATCCGCCACGCTTCGCGCGCCCGGCGGGCCCGGGCCGCGACGTCGACATCATTTATCAGCTGGGCGAGGCCATCAAGCGCGGCGTACGCGTCGTCATCCTCACGCCCTCCAATGCGGAGGATTCCGGGCGCGTCTACCAGAAGTTCCAGCGCGACATCGGCGTGAACTACCTGACCGGCATCAAGGCCGCCGGGGCACCGGGGGACATCATCGTCGCCTCGCTCCACAACAGCGCGGGCGACGTCTATGTGCACTCCAAGCTGATGCTGGTGGATGACGAGCTGATGCTGATCGGCTCCACCAATATCGGCCAGCGCAGCATGTGCCATGACGGCGAGCTGCACGCCGCGGTGGTGGACAGCGCCGATACGCTGGTGAAGGAATTCCGCAAGACCCTCTGGGCCGAGCACACAACGCGCGCCGCCGCCACGCTCGACGATCCGCTGGCTGCAATCGCCCTGTTCCAGACGGATGTGGCGACGCCGACCCACCCGCGGCTGCATCCCTATCCCGTTGACCCGCTCGCGGTGTATCCGCCGGGACCCGGCACGACGCCCGCGCCGAAGGGGCATGCCGGCGCGATCCGCAACGTCTTCGACCCCTATGCGGGTCCGGCCGCTTTGGCCTGAGGGGAGCTGCGCATGGCCACGCCCGTCGGACTGCCCCTTCCCAAGGCCTTCCGCCTCGATCTGTTTCCGCTCGACCGGCTTGATCCGGGCGGGGACCTGCTGGCGTTCCTCTCGCGCATCCTCGTCACCGACTATCAGGAGGCGGAACTCACCCCCGGACCGGGCGCCAGCCTCAGCGTCGGCCTGACGGTCGCCGAGGAACTGGTGCTGGAGCTCATCGGGCTGAACGGCTTTGCCCTCGTGATCGGCGGCGCGAGTGCCACGACGCTCACTCTCGGCGCCGAGATGCGGCCGGATGCACTCAGCATCAAGCTCGGCGGTGGCGTGCGGCTGCGCTTTCCCCGCAGCATCCTCAAGCCGGTGCTGCGCCAGGGCGATGCGTGGGTGGACGACCCATCGCGCCCCTTCGCCGAGATCGCGGTGAATGCCGGCGTCGTCATTGACGAGGACTGGAACGTCACCTTCGACGGCGCCAATGCCTTCAGCCTGGCGCCCGCGATGATCGCCGATAGCGGCTTCGTCATCGAGGGGAGCGTGGCGCTCGATTTTTCGGAAACCACCGGCCTGCCGGAATCCGCCGCCATCGGCCTGCCCGTCACCTGGCGCGGCGTGGTCTTCCGGACGCTGACCGTCCATCTGCCGGAAGCGGTGACGGAAGCCGTCCCGATCGCTTCCGTCGCCTTCGAGAATTTCCACATCGGCTCGGGCGGCGTCAGCGGCCGCATCCGGCTGAATGGCGCGCCCGGCAGCGGCATGCTGGCCGGCTTCCCCTTTGCGCCCACCGCCTTCGAAGTGACGCTGGCGCAGAATGCGCTGACCGGCGCGACATTGACCGGCCGCATCACCCTGCCCTTCTTCGACGCCCCCATGGATGTCGAGGCGGGCTTCGACCTTGATGGCAATTTCACGGTCGCCTTGGCCGGGGCGGGCGGTGCGGGCCTCGTCACCCTCGACAAGCCCGGCTTGCTGAGCGTCGCGCTGGAACGCATCGGCTTCGCGCGCAGCCAGGGGCGCTTCATCATCTCGTTGGGCGGCACGCTCACGCCGAAGGTGGGCGATCTGGACTGGCCGGGCGTCCGCATCGAGGAACTCTCGATTGACAGCGACGGCCGCGTGCAGGTCGAAGGCGGCTGGATCGACCTACCTGACCAATATGTGCTCAATCTCAGTGGCTTCCAAATCGGCATCAGCCGCATCGGCTTCGGGACGGAGACGGATGGGCGGCGCTGGCTCGGCTTCAACGGCGCGCTGAAGCTGGTGGAAGGGCTCTCTGCCGGCGCCTCCGTGGAAGGGCTGCGCATCCGCTGGTCGCCCGGAGGCGCGCCGAACCCATCGCTGACGCTGGAGGGCGTCGGCGTGGAGTTCTCCGTGCCCGGCAGCGTCTCCTTCAAGGGCTATGTCTCGATGCGGGAGCCGCAGCCCGGCGTGCTCCGCTTCGACGGCGCGATCGAGCTGAACCTGGAAGCCATCGGCCTGACCATTGACGGCCAGCTCGTCATCGGCTTCGACCGGCCGAACGACTACACCTTCTTCGCCGTCTATATCGGCGTCGAGCTGCCCGCCGGCATCCCGCTCTGGAGCACCGGCCTCGGCCTTTACGGGCTGGCTGGCCTCTTCGCCCTGAACATGGAGCCGGGGCGCGCGCCGGATGAGCCGTGGTACGGCATCCAGCCCGGGCCGAGCTGGTATCATCGCACCCCGCCCGGCGTCGGCGTCGCGGAACTCCGCAAATGGACCAACGTCGAGGGCAGCGTGGCGCTGGGCGGCGGCGTCACCATCGGGACCGTCTACGACAACGGCTTCACCTTCGCCGGGCGCATGCTGCTCGCGCTCGTGTTCCCTGGCCCGATCATCATGATCGAGGGCAAGGCCAATGTCCTGAAGCCGCGCGCCAGCCTCTCCGACGAGCCGGTCTTCCGCACCCTCCTGGTGATTGATGGCCGAGCCGGCACGGTGACCGCCGGCATTGATGCGCGCTACGCCATCGCCGATGGCGGCGAGCTGATTGACATCCACGGCTCGCTGGAGGCCTTCTTCGGCGGGCTGGACGATTGGCATCTCTATCTCGGCATTGACGAACCGCGCACGCGGCGCATCGGCGCCGACATCTTCTTCCGCATCTTCCACGCCGATTCCTATTTCATGCTCGACCCGGACCGGGTGCGCATGGGCGCCTGGGCCGGCATCGAGAAGGATTGGCGCTTCGGCCCGCTGCGCGTCCATATCGAGGCTTGGCTGGAAGGCCGCGCCCAGCTTTCCTTCAAGCCGATCTACTTCCAGGGCTCGCTTGCCCTGCATGGCGGCTTCGGCGTCTCGGTCTTCGGCTTCGGCTTCGATATCGGCGCCTCCGCCACCGTCTCGGCCGGCGTCTTCGATCCCTTCTTCATCCATGCCGATTTCAATGTCAGCGTCGGACTCCCCTGGCCGCTGCCGGATTTCTCGGTGGATTTCTCGCTGCAATGGGGGCCGGAGCCCGATCCGCCCCTGCTGCCCGTGCCGGTGAAGGAAGTGGCGATCGGCCACGACATCGCCTCCGTCACCTGGCCGCTGCCCGCGGGCAGCCTGCTGCTGCCCGATCTCGATGCCGGCTCGCCGCAGCCGGATTTCTTCGCCGACCAGCCGCCAGCCCTGGCAGCGCCCGATGCCGCCCCGCCGCCGGCCGCGCATCTGCCGGTTGTCCCGCTGGATGGCCGGCCAGAGATCACCTTCGGCCGCTCGGTGCATGACGACGCGAACACCGAGATCAACGCCCGCCCGCAATACGCCACGACCGGCGGCTGGTCGCGCATCGGCGATCCCGCGCGCAACGAAGGGCCGGCGCTGATCCGCCCGGCGCTCGTGGCGCTCAGGCTCGACCGCTGGACCGGCACGGCGTGGGAGGTGGTGGCGCGCAGCGATATCGCCTCCGGCGCCACCGCGCCGCGCAAGCTCTACGGCGCCTGGATGCCGGTGCCGCCGGAGCCGGGCGGCGGCACGGAGCCCGGCCAGACCAAGCTGCGCGTCTGGTCGAAGACGCCCTTCAGCTATGCGCGACGGACCAGCCAGAGCTGGACGGATCAGTTCCTGGCGCTCTATCCGCACTATCCCTGCATCCAGATCCCGAAGGACCGCGAGATCTGCTGCGACTTCACCGGGCTGAAGTCCGGCGACCGCCCCGCACCCCCCTGGAGCTGCCCCGGCAACGATGCCTTCCTGCTGACCTGGGCGCCCGTCCCGCCCGGCCCCGTGGTTTCGCTGCACAATGTGGAGGGCAAGCCGCTTCCGGGCCTTTGCTTCCCTGCGGGGCGCGAGCCGCAGATCGTGCTGCTGCGCGAGGCGAAGCGCATCGAAGTGATGCTGCAGGCGGGCACGGCCGCGGGGCGTGCCACGGATTGCCTCGACTTCACCGGCCGCCGCGCCTCTCGGGCGCGCAATCCGCGCGAGGAGGCCGGCCACCTCTTCACCGCCTTCGCCGGCGGCGGCAACCTGGCCCCCGCTTCGGTCATCCGCAGCACTGGCCTTGCCGATGGCACGAAGCCGAGCGGCCTGGACGTGGCGATGGAGCTGCGCGTCAAGCTGGCCCAGCCGGCCCGGGCCGTCGGGCTGCTCGTCTCCACCGGCCAGCCGCCGCTGCGCCTCGCGGCGATCGACACCGATGGGAAGCTGGTCGCGCAGGACGAACTCCGCCAGGCCGACACCATGCAGCGCTTCGACTTCGCTTCACCCGGCGCGCGGATCGCAGAACTGGTGCTGACCGCGCGGGAGGGCTTCACGGCCTTGCTGCACGAGCTCTGCGTGGATGTCGCCGCACCCGGCAAGGGCGGAATGGTGGAAGCCTATGATGCCGGCGGCGGCCTCCTCGAACGCACCGAAGCGAAGGACGGCCGCGCGGTCCTGCGCGGGGATGACGTGGCGCGCGTCGTGGTGAAGGGCGATGGCGGGCTCTGCCTCTTCCGCGTCTGCGTGCTGATCGGGCTGGATTCGGCGGAACGGCAGCGCTGGCAGGATATGGGGCAGCGCACGCTGGATGGGCTGGCCCGCTGGAGCGCCGATGCCGAGGTGATGGCCCCCTACCAGACCTACCGGCTGCGCATCGCCACCAGCGTTGATGTGCAGATCCCCGGCGATTCCAGGGTGTCCGGCAGCTTCGCCGGGCGCCGCGACATGGTGCAACTCGCCTATTTCCGCACCGAGGGGCCGCCCGGCCTCGCGGCATTGGCCCAGCCTGGCAATGCGCTGGTCCCCGGCGCCGGCAGCGGCGGTGCTGCCCCGCCCGCGGTGCAAACCGGGCTTGAGGACCTGTCGCGCTACGTGGCGCAGACCATCCCGCCCACGGTACCGCCGCCGGGCCTTCCGCCCGTGCTGCCGCGCCCGGTCTATCGCGCCTATGATGTCGGCGTCGTCTTCAACGCCAATCATGTGGATGCGATGTATGCCCTGGCCGGGCGCGACCTGAGCCTCGCCCTCTACGACACCAATGACCGCCCGGTGCGCGATGCCGCGGGACGGCTTGCGGTGCGCCCCAATTCCTGGGGACGAACGGACCAGCTCACCCTGACTGAATCCGATCGCCGCTGGCTCGAGCTCGTGGATGGCGCGGATTGCACGGCCGCGAGCATGGATCTCGGCACGGTGGCGCGGAACAAGCGCGTCGCGGCCAGCGGCTTCATGCTGGATCCCGAGACGATCTACGAGGCGCGGCTGGTGCCGCTGCTCGCGGTGGATGATTTTTCGGCCTTTCCGCTGGGGGCTTCGGCTTCGGGCAGCGGCGCCTCCCTGGCCGGCCGGGCGCCGCATGGCTGGACGGCGTTGGATGTCGGCGCCAGCAATGCGCCCTCGGTCTGGCGCATCGCCGAAAGCGGCACGCCGGCGGATCGTTATGTCGAGCAGAACGCCGCCATCTCGTCCGGACCCAACCAGCGCAACCGCCCTTTCCCCGGTGGCACGTTCCTGCTGCGCGCAGATACGCCGCAGCTCGCCGCGGCGCATCCGGACCAGCCTTCCAGCTGGACGGATTATCGCATGACGGGCGTGCTGCGCGCGGCCGGCACCGGCCTCATCGGCCTTGGTGTGCGGATGATGGGGCGCCGCGGCTATATCGTCACGCTCGACCGGCAGCGCGGGCGGCGCCGGCTGCTGCGTCTGGGGGCGTCAAGCGCGGTTGTCCTGGCCGAGACGCCGGGCGGCTATGCCGCGAACAGCGACATGCAGCTTTCCATCGAATGCAGCGGCAGCCACCTGCGCGTACATCTCGACGGCGCGCCGCTGTTCGACGTAGCCGACACCCAATACGCGCGCGGCACCATCGCGCTCTACACCGGCGCCAATACCGGCGCGCGTTTCACGGAGGTGCGGGTGGATGATTTGCGCCGCAGCGCGCCCGTCGCCTACCGGTTCCGCTTCACCACCTCGGCTTTCGCCGATGCGACGCATCATCTGCTGGCAGGCGATGGTGGCCGGCGGTCGGTGATCGCGCCCCTGGCCGAGCTCGATGCTGCCGCCGCCACCGCCATCAGCGTTGCCGCACCCGCTGCTGCCGCGCCGCCTGCTGAGGTGGAGGCGCGGCTCTTCACGGCGATCTCCAGCGCGGCGTTGGGTCCGGCCGCGCGGCAGCCGATTGCGGCGCCCGAGATGATCCGGCTGACCACTGCTGCTGGCGCCACTGCGGCTCTGCTGGTGCGCGCGGCGGAACCGATCGACTGGCCACGCATCACCCTCGCCGTCTCGGCTGCCGGTGCTGTGCCGGCGCCGCAGCCCGCCAAGGCGGTGCGGATCGTGCGTACAAGCTTCCCCACCGGCACGCCGCCCGATCCCAATGCCGAGAGCGCCACGCTGCTGCTGCTGGAAGCCCGCGACCTGACAGGGCATGTCCTGCAACGAAGGACCTTGCCGAGCCCCGGCGCCCCCTCGCTAGCGAATGGTGTGCCGCTTGCCGACGTGGACTTCCTGACCGACCAGACGATGGGCGCCACGGCGCCGGCGCAGCTGTGGCAGCCCGACTTCACCGGCCTCGCCGGGCTCACGCTGGTGGTGCCGCCCGGTACCGGCATGCCCGCCTGGAGCGGTAGCGGAGCGACGCTTGCGCAGGACGCTGCGTTTGCCACACCGGATGGCGCGGCGTCTGGCGCGCCGCTGGAACAGCCCTCCACCGGGACGCTCGCGGTCGGCGCGCCCTTCACCGAAAGCGACCTCCGCATCGCGCTCACTCTCACCCTGCTCGACGCGAACGGGATGGCGGGTGTGGTGTTCCGCTACACGGATCCGGCCAATTGCTATCGCTTCACCCTCGACCGGCTGCGCGGCCGCCGCGTGCTGTCGCGCTTCGTCGGCGGTGTCTTCACGGTGCTGCACAGCTCCGCCCTGCCGCCCGGCGCGTCCAGCTTCGCGGTGCAGATCGAGACCGTGGGCAGCCGCCTCTCGGTGCGCGTGGATGGTGCGCTGGTCGTCTCGCTGCTGGATGCAAGCCACACCGCGGGCGCCATCGGCTTTCACAGCTTCCGCCAGCCCCGTGCCCGTTTCGCCGATGTGGTGGTCGAGCGTATCCCGACCAACCTCGGGGCCTGGCGCATAGAGGACGCGTCAGCGCAAGGTGATCGCGGCCAGTGGGCCATTGCCTACGGCACGCTGGCCAAAAGCGCCTCCTCGGCGCTGACGGCCGGGGAGAGCTTCGCCTTGCTGGAGGCGGCAGGCCCCTGGGCCGATCTGCGCTTTGCGGCTGTCGTCCAGGCACAGGCTGGCGTCGGCGAGGTGGGGCTGGTCTGGCGGCACGTCTCGGCGCAGTCGCATATGCGTCTGGCGTTCGACGCGGCGGCGGGCACAGTGCGGGTCGTTGCGCGGCATGGTGGTGTGGAGCGCGTGCTATGGACGGGCGTGATCGCCGGCAACGCGTGGGGGGCGGAGGTGGAGGTCACAGGGCGGCGGCTTCGGGTCATGCTCGATGGCGTGCGGGTTGCTGACATCCCGGATGTTCCGCTCGGCAGCGGCACGATCGGCGCCTTTGCAGCGATGGGTGCCAGCATCGAAATAGGGCCACCCCGCATCACCCATGCGGCACCGAGCTTCGAGGAATGGCACGTCTTCGGTGCAACGGGGCAGCGTGCCTCAGGCTGCCGCTTCCGCGTCATCGCGGGCGCCCCGACGCCGGGCGCCATCGCCGCGCCGGGCGAAGAGCTGATCTGGAAAGGCCTGGCCGCGGCGGGCTTCCGCCCGGCCTTTCCCGCCGAGGGCTTGGATCTGCGCCTGCTTGATCCGACGGGCGCCGTATTGCACGAGCAGCGCTTCCAACCCGATGGCACCTACGTGCCACTCGCCACGGCCATGCTCAGGGCTGCGGACGGGACCGGCTTCGTGCTGCTGCCGGCCGGCGCTGCCGCCTTGCCTGATGGCGAGTTGCGTCTGTCTGTGACCTTCCGCCGCGACAACACCACCGCCGATCCCGACTCGCTGGTCCTGCGACAGCAGGGTGATTCCAGCCCAGAGATCGTGGTGCTTCCGGTTGCATAGCGCCGTCCGGATCCCGTCTTGCGTTGAGTGACGTGCGGCATGGACCTGGAGGGCGTCACCCGCTGCGAGCCGCTCAGGACCACCATCGGCTCGACATCCGAAAGTTGAACAATACCAACCCTAATTGCAGCATGACGACGGAAAGGCCGGGCAGCATGGCGCCGCGGGCCACGTGCGACCCCATTTGCGCCACTTGAAGCAGCAACCCACCCATCGCCAGAACCTGCAGCTTGGATTGGAAGGCCTGGCCTGGCATCGGCAGATATTCGAATTGCCCACCTTGGAGCGCGCCGGCGAAGCCTTCCGGTTCGGTGAAGCGATGGCTGAAGCCAGCCACGGGAGAGGCATACCGCAAGGCGTGATTGCTCCGCGCGTCGGTGCCGGTTGGCAGGACACCTCCAGCATCTGCACGTAATCACAGCCGAGGCGGCCCGAGCAAGCCGACCCTGCATCGCACCGCCAAGGCGGGCTGAAGCATCACGGCCCGCGCGCCGGAATTGCGGTATCCGCCTGGCGGGCACCTGGTTAGGGCTCGGTGCCGATGCGTGCCAGTGAAGGTCGGTGGGTGGCTCCGAAGCCATTTCCACCGAGGCGCCCTGGGTCCGCGCGCTCGCACGGGTGACGGAGGCTACGGGAGCGGGCCCACCACCTCGATGAGCGCGCGCTCCACCAGCCGCCGACCAAGCTCGATCTTGAAAGCGCGCGCGGCATCGGCATCGGCGCCTCCCATGCACAGCGCGGCGAGTTCCGCCGCAAGAGCCGGATCCACGGCCCGGCCGCGGGCCGCATCTTCCGCCCTCCGGCATCGCCAGGGCCTGGCCGCGAGCCCGCCGAGCGCGATGCGCAGATCAGCCACTCGGCCCCCTTCGGTCTGAATGGCGACGGCAGCGGACGCCAATCCGAAAGCATAGGATTCGCGGTCTCTGACCTTCACATAGACCGAACGATCCCATTCGCGCCGTGGCAGGTGCACCGCAAGGATCAGCTCGCCGGGGGCAAGTGCCGTGTCGCGATCGGGCCGCTCCCCGGGCGTCAGGTAGAGATCCTCCAGCGCCACGCTGCGCCAGCCACCCCCCGCACCGAGCACTGAAATGGTGGCGTCCAGCGCCACCAGCGCCACGGCAAGGTCACCGGGGTAGTTCGCGATGCAGTGCGCGCTCGTTCCGAGGACTGCCAAGTCCCGCGTCCGGCCGCCGGCGATCGCCGCACAGCCGCTGCCCGGTCGCCGCTTGTTGCAGGGCGAGACGGCATCGCGGAAATAGCTGCACCGCGTGCGCTGCAGCAGGTTCCCCCCGATGGTCGCGGCATGCCGGATTTGCGGGCTTGCCGATTGATCCAGCGCCTCTGTCACCGCGGTCCAGCCTGCGCGAATTCCAGGATGCGCCGCGACCTCGGCCATGGTGGCGAGCGCGCCGATGCTGGCCCCCTCCTCCGCCGCGATCACGGCCGCGTGTTCGGCGCGCAGGTCGAGCAATTCCACCAGCCGCTGCGGCTCCACGGCACCCAGCTTCATCAGGTCCACCATCGTGGTGCCACCCGCCAGGTAGTGCGCGCCGGGACCCGCCTCGGCGAAGCGCCTGACGGCGTCGGAGGCATCGGATGCGCGCTCGAAAGCGAGTGGCGGCATTACACCCTCTCCTGTCGCATGGCCGCCGCACCGGCCAGCACCGCCTCCACAATCTGCGGATAGGCGGCGCAACGGCAGAGGTTGCCGCTCATCGCGGCCTGCACCTCGCCCGCGCTGCCCACGCGGCCCTCCCTGACGCAACCCATCGCGCTCATGATCTGCCCCGGCGTGCAGTAGCCGCATTGCAGCGCATCATGGTCGAGGAAGGCCTGCTGCATGGGGTGCAGCGGGCCGCCTGGCTCTGACAAGCCCTCGATCGTGGTCACCGCGTCCCGCACGCTGGCGGCCAGCGTCAGGCAGGCCAGCACGCGCCGCCCACCGACGAGCACGGTGCAGGCGCCGCATTGCCCCTGGTTGCAGCCGCGCTTGGTGCCGACGAGGTCGAGCCCCTCGCGCAGCAGGTCGAGCAGCGTCGCGGAGGGATCCGCTGTGACCGCGCGGCGCTGTCCGTTGATCGTGAGGCTCAGTTCCATGATGCGGCGTCCTTGATCCGAGATGCGGCGAGGCGGGCGTCGATGCGCAACGGCAGATCGCGCAGGCGCAGCCCCGTCGCGTCAAAGATCGCATTGGCGATGGCCGGCGCCGTGCCGATGACGCCGATCTCGGAGACGCCCTTGAGGTAGAGCGGCTGACCCGGCGCACGCAGGCCCTCGCCCACGGTGATCACCTCGATGGACGGCGGCACGTCGGCCTGGGTCGCGATCAGCGCCTCCGCGAGGTTCGCGTTGGTCCAGCGCCCTGTGCGGCGATCCACATGCGTCGCCTCGAACAGCGCCTGGCCCAGCCCCCAGATCATGCCGCCGATGAGCTGGCTGCGTGCGATGCGCGGTTGCAGGATCTGGCCGCAATCGAAGGCGCCGACGAGGCGCTCGACGCGAACATGCAGCGTGAGGGGATCCACCGAGACCTCCGCGAAGATCGCGCCGAAGGTCGCCTTCTTCGACTTGGAGCGCCCAAAGTCGCGCCCCGTCGTCGCGGTCTTGCGGATGATGCCGGCGGGATGGCGCGCCATGACGGCCTGCACGCTCTCGGCGCGGTTGCCGGGACCGCGAATGATCCCTGAGGCGATGTTCAGCGCCGCGGGATCCAGCCCTTGCAGCGGTGAGGCCGGATCACGCGCGGCAAAGCCCAGCAGCTCCGCCCGGAGGGCCGCAGCGGCGGCGAGCAAGCTCTGGCCATTGCTGTACACGCCCGTCGAGGCGATGGCGCCCGCGCCGGCCGGCAGCTCCGTCCGGTCGGTGTCCAGCGCGACATCACCCGTGTCCAGGCCGAGCGCCTCCGCCGCCAACCCGTGCAGACCCGTCCAGGCACCCTGGCCCATCTCGGCAACGGTGGCCGCGACCGTTGCGCGACCGTCGCGGCCAAGCGTGACGGCGACGCTGGCCGGAAAACGGAAGCAGCTCTCGTAGGAGGTGGCCATGCCATGGCCGATCAGCCGCCCATCCGAGGCGCGGGCCGTGCCGCCGCGCGGGCGCGTGCGCCACCCGATGGCCTGCGCGCCCGCCTCGTAGCATTCACGCAGGTGCTTGGTCGTCCAGGGCTTGCCGCTCTCCGGGTCGCGGTCGGCGTGGTTCAGCAGGCGCAGGTCGAGCGGGTCCAGGCCCACGCGATGCGCCAACTCATCCATCGCGCTTTCGAGGGCGAACATCGCACCTGCCCCGCCCGGCGCGCGCATCCAGCCCGTTCCGTTCAGGTCGAGCCGAGCGACGCGGTGGCGCAGCCGATGCGTGGGCTGCGCGTAGATCTGGCAGGACCAGCTGCCCACCGGCTCGACATATTGGCCTGCCGCGCCGACCGCGACATCGGCCTCGACCACGAGCGCGGTCAGCCGCCCCTCCCCCGTGGCACCGAGGCGCAGGCGTTGCCGGACCTCGCCGCGATAGGAGAGCAGCGAGAAGGTGTCGCGCGTGTCGAGCACGACCTTCACCGCGCAGCCCGCCAGACGTGCCGCCATGGGGGCCAGGAAAAGATGCACCATCCCGAGGTTGCGCCCGAAGGCGCCGCCTGCGAGGTGGTTCACCAGCCGCACCTTGCCCGCAAAGGCCTGCCCCAGCAGCTTGCGCCGCGCGAAGCCCACCAGCCCATCGGCCCATCCGAGCCCGAAGGCCTGCCCGATGGCGAGCGTGTCCACGTGATGCCATTGCACGGCGGCATGGAGGGTGATCCCGCCATCCTCGTCCCAGCGCGCGATGACGGCGGATGGTTCGATCGCGTTGTGGTGGTAGGGCGCGGTGCGATACTCGGCCTCCACCTGCACATCGGACTGCGCAAACCCGGCTTCGGCGTCCCCACGGGCGATCTTGCCCGGCGCGATGCCGGCGCGCTTCACGGGTTGCAGCCGCTCGGTCGCGTCGTCGAGCGTGACGACCGGGGGCAGCGCAACCTCTGCCGCATCGTACTCCACGACAACAAGGCGCGCTGCCTGGCGCGCCGCCAGCAGTGTTTCGGCGACGACGACGGCCACGCATTCGCCATGCCAGCACACGCGATCATCCTGCAGCGGAAGGCGCTCGCCCGCCTCCGACATGGAGAGCGACGTCACCTTGCGCAGCCGTGGCGCATTCGCATGCGTCATCACCAGGCGGACGCCGGGCACATCCAGCGCGGCCGCGGTTTCGATCCGGCGGATGCGGCCACGCGCCACGGTGCTGGTCACCGGCACGGCGGTGGCGAAGGGAAAGCCCAGGGTCTCCCGGCGCAGATCATCGGTGAAAGCGGCCCGGCCGGTCACCTTCGCCAGCGCTTCGAGCCGGCGGCCGCGCTGTGCCGCAGCAGCCTCGGGAAGATGCGCCGCGCCATCCTGCACTTGATCACCCATGGGAACTCCATACAGTCGAAGGGCGTATTTAGTTTACAATCACGTCTGTTAAATAATCACAGGGATGCATGTCAAGCCGCAACGACCCACCCAGAGAGCCGCCCAAGCGCCTCGGGCGTCCGCCGAACCCGGCCAAGCTGGACGCGATCCTGGAAACAGGCTGGGCCATGTTCCTCGCCCGTGGCTATGAGGCGACCTCCATCGAGGCGGTCGCTGCGGCCTCGGGCGTCTCGCGCGTCACGGTCTACAAGCATTTCCCGGACAAGGGCGCCCTGTTCCGTGAGGCGGTGCTGCGCGCCGCGCGCGGCATCGAGAAGGATCAATCCCTTCGGGCGGGCACGGCATCCTCCAGCGCGCCGCTCGCCATGCGGCTGGAGCGCTTCGGCATCGGCCTGATGAATTTCCTCGTGTCCCCCACGGCGGTTGCCTTCTATGGCGTGCTGTCCGGAGAGCTCCGCCAGCATCCGGATGTGGCGCGGGCCTTCTACGACATCGGCCCGGCAAACACGCTGCGCAACCTCGCGGCCCTTCTCGAGGAGGCGGCATCGCAGGGCGAGATCGAGTTGGACGTGCCGCCCGAACGCGCCGGCGAAATGCTGATCGGCATGTGGCAGGGGTTCTCCAATTACCGCCTGGCGCTCGGCGTCGGTGGAACGGGCGAGGAAGATGCCTCATTGGAAACCCAGGTGCGCCAGGGGGTGGCGCTGTTCTTGCGGGCCTATGGGCGGAAACAGGGCTGATCTAGGATACGCGCTGAGACAGCCATGCGGCGATCGCCGCGTCTGGTGATGATCCCATGATGGAAGGCGATGCGACATGCGGCTTGCGAACAAGGTGCTCCTCATCACCGGTGGAGGCAGCGGCATCGGCCGGGCCACCGCCCTGCTGGCCTCGCGCGAGGGCGCCTCGGTCGCCGTCGCCGATCGCAACCTGGCCGCCGCGGAAGAGACTGTCGCGCTGCTGGCGGGGCCGGGCCTCGCCATCGGCGTGGACGTGACCATCAGGGCCGATTGTGCGCGCATGGCGGAGGCCACGGTGGCACGCTTCGGCCGCATAGACATCCTGTGCAGCAATGCGGGCTACGGCATCCAGGGCGATGTGGTGAGCACGCGCGAAGAGGATTGGGAAGCGCTCTTTGCCGTCAATGTAAAGGGCGTCTTTCTCTCGGCCAAGCACGTCGTGCCGGTGATGCGCGCGCAGGGCGGGGGCGCCATCGTCAACACGGCGTCTAACATCGCCATCATCGGCCTGAAGGACCGCGTGACCTATGTGGCCAGCAAGGGCGCGGTGGACAGCCTGACCCGGGCGATGGCGCTGGATCACGTCGCCGATGGCATCCGCGTCAACGCCGTGGCGCCTGGACCGATCAGCAGCCCCTATTTCGACCGGATGATCGCCAATGCCGCCGACCCGGAGGAGTTCAAGCGGGTGCTGAACTCCCGCAGCGCGATGAACCGGACGGGCCGGCCGGAGGAGGTGGCGCAGGTGATCGTCTTCCTCGCCTCCGATGACGCATCCTTCGTCACCGGTGCCACCTATGTCGTGGATGGTGGCGGCGTGGTGATGTGACGCTCAGGCCGCCAGGAAGGGCAGCAGCCGGTCCAGGAAGGCCGCGGAACGTGTCTGCGGGTAGAAATGCCCGCCATCGGGCAGCGGCCGCAACGCTGCACCCGGGATGGCCGCGGCCATCTCCCGCTGGTGGTGATGCGGCACGATCACATCATCGGGCGTGCCCAGGACCAGCGTGGGCACGGCCACATGCTGCGGCAGGTCCACGCCGTCGAAACCCAGCAGCGCCCCGATCCGCTCCGACCAGCGGGTTCTCTCGGCCGCTTCGCGCTCCGGCGCCAGCCAGTCCGGCGTTGGGAATTTTCCTTCCTCGATCAGCACGTCCGGCGGATAGGCCAGGAAACGCCCCGCCAGCTCATAGGCCGTGAAGCCGGCACGCTCGAGCACGGCGAGCCGCATCTCGAACAGCACGCGCAGATAGGGGTCCGGCCGCAGCCACCCCGCGGAGAGGACGAGGCGCGAGACGGGGCAGAGGCGCCCAGCCGCCATGGTCAGCACGATCGCGGCCCCCGTCGAATGGCCGCAGAGCGCCACGGGCTCACCAAGCGCCAGGGCCACCGCCGCCGCATCCTCGGCCAGCGTGCCGATGGTGATCGGCGCCGTCCCGCGTGTACTGGCGCCGATGCCGCGCTGGTCCATGAGGGCGACGCGGTGGTGCCGGGCGATGTCCGGCACCACGCCATTCCAGAAAGACGCAGTGCCGCCCAGGCCGGAGAGCAGCAGCAGCGGCGGCCCCTCCCCCGTCACGGTCACGGCAAGGCGGGCACCGTCTGGCCGCTCGATCAGCACGGGCGCGTCCCGCGCCAGCCGGTCAGGCGCGCGCCTTCGCCGCCTCGATCTCGGCCAGCAGCGCCCGGCCATTGGGCGCATTGGCCAGGATGGTGTCATAGGCTGGGCGGGCCGCCACCTTGAAGGGGGCGAGATCGGGCTCGATGATGTTGATGCCGCGGCGGCGCACCTCGACGAAGCTCTCCTCGCGGAAGCGGTTGTAGTAGGCCAACCCCTCGGTGATGGCGGCCGGCACGCTGGCGCGGATCGCCGCCTGGACATCGGCCGGCAGCGCGTTGAAGCGCGAACGCGAGGCGATGAGCACGGAGGGCAGCTGGTGCGTCTTGGTGAGGACGTAATGGCGGATCACCTCGACGAAGCGATCGGCAATCATCTGGTCGGGCGCCAGTTCCGCCGCATCCACCACGCCGTTCTGCAGGGCGAGAAAGAGCTCGGCATAGGCGGTCGGCGTCGGCTGCATGCCGATGGCGCGGTAGGTCTCGACATAGCCGGGGGACTGAATCACGCGGATCTTGAGGCCACGGGCTTCGGCCAGGTTGGTGAAGGGGCGGTTGGTGAGCACGCTGCGCTCGAACAGGTTGAACCACGACAGGCCGACCATGCCGACCGGTTCCAGCAGAGTCAGCAGGCGCTGGCCCATCGGGCCCTGCATCAGGCGGTTCGCCTGCTCGTAATTGTCGAAGAGCCAGGGCAGTGAGAGTACGCCCAGGTCGCGGATGGAGTTCTCCAGCGAGGGCTGGCTGTTGAACATCAGGTCAATCGCGCCGGTGCGGGCGGATTGGATCAGCCGCAACTCACCCCCCAAAGCGGAGTTGGCGAAGACGTTGATCTTCACGCGGCCATTGGTGCGCTGCTCCACCAACTCGGAGAGCTTGGTGCCGGCGACATGATAGGAGGATTGCTCCGAGAGCACATGGCCGAGGCGCAGCTCCGTCACGGCCTGCGCGCGCGCAACGAAGGGCGTGGCCAAGGGAGCTGCAAGGGCACCAAGGGCCAGGGTGCGGCGGGGAATGGCGGTCATCTTGGGGGTTCTCCTGATGGTTATCGCACCAGCGCCAGGGACAGCGCGGGCACATAGGTGATGATGAGCAGGCAAAGGACGAGCGTGGCGAGGAAGGGCATGAGCGGCGGCATCAACTGCTCCATGCGAAGCTTGCTGATGCTGCACGCCACGAACAGGTTCACACCGACCGGCGGCGTCACCATGCCCACGGCGAGGTTGACGACGACGATCACGCCGAAATGGATGGGATCAATCCCGAAGGCGATGGCCGCCGGCGCCAGAACCGGCGCCAGGATGATGATGGCCGCCAGCGTCTCCATGAACATGCCGACGAAGAACAGGAAGCCGTTCACCAGTAGCAGGAAGATCAGCGGGCTGGCGGTGACGGCGGTGAGCCAGGCGGCCACGGCCTGTGGCGCCTGATAGGTGGTCAGCACATAGGCGAACACGCTGGCGAAGGCGACGATGATCAGCACGATGGCCGAGGTCTTGGCGCTGCCTGCGAGGATCTCCGGCAATTCCCGCCATTTCAGCTCCTTGTAGACAAAGAGGCCGAGGATCAGCGCATAGACGGCGGCCACCACGGCGGCCTCGGTCGCGGTGAAGACGCCGCCATAAATGCCCCCCAGCACAATGATGGGCATGAGCAGGGACAGCGCCGCGCGCTTCGTCGCCACCCAGACATCGCGCGCGATCTCGCGAGGCACGAAGCGCGTCGGGTCGCCGTAACCGCGCAGGGTGGATTGCACGATGATCAGCGCCATCATGCTGAAGCCGATCAAGAGGCCCGGGATGATGCCGGCGAGAAAGAGCGAGCCGATGCTTTCGCTGACCGTCACCGCGTAGATCACCATCGGGATGGAAGGGGGGATGATGACGCCGATCTCGCCCGAGGAGGCGATGATCGCCGCCGCATAGGGCTTGGGGTAATTCCGCTTGGTCATCTCGGGCACGAGGATCGAGCCGATGGCGGCGGCCGTGGCGGAGGAGGAGCCGCTGATGGTGGCGAAGAACATCGCCGTCAGCACCCCCGCGGCGCCCAGGCCCCCGCGCACCCAACCCACCAGCGCGGCGGCGAGGCCGACCAGCCGCGTCGCCATACCGCCCGCCAGCATGATGCGCCCGGCCATGACGTAGAAGGGAATGGCGAGCAGGGTGAAGCTGTCGAGGCTTTCCAGCGCGGCCTGGGCGATAACGATCAGCGGGATGCCCTGCGCATCCAGCGCGATGAGCGGCGCCATGCCCAGCGAAAAGGCAATCGGCACCGCGGCCGCAAACATGACGATCAGCGCGATGGCGGTCCCGATCATCGCTCAATCCGCCACGGCATCGAGCGAGCCGCGCGGATCGCTGCCCTCGATGATGCAGGCCAGCAGGAAGCCCAGGATATTCATCACCATCAGTCCGGCGCCGATGGGCAGGGCCATGAAGACATACCACTTCGAAAGCCCCAGCACCGGGCTGCGCTCGATCTCACCGATCTCGGCGAATTCCACTCCGATCACGATGAGCAGCACGCAGAAGGCGGCGCAACTGAGATAGGCCAGCACCTTGATGGTGACGCCCAGCCAGCGCGGCACCGCATGCGTCACGAGATCCAGCGCGATGAGCTCACCATGGCGCAGCGCCCAGGCCGCACCCAGGAAGACCGTCCAGATCATCGAGAAGCGCGCCACCTCCTCGGTCCAGGCGGCGGAGGCGTTGAAGCCGAAGAGCGGCACAACGAAGCGGACGATCACCTGGCCCAGCGCGCCCACCGTCATCATCACCAGCAGCAGGGCCAGCACGTATTTCAGCAGGACGTTGACGGCATCAATGCCGGCCAGGATCAGCTTCACGGGCGGCCCGCCTTTTCCAGGTGGCCGCGCAGGGCGGCAATGGCACGGTCTCGCCGCTTCTGGCGCGCAGGCAACTCACTCAGCGGGAGTTGCGCGCGCAGGCCCGCCTCCAGCTTGTCCACGGCGGCGGGGGTGAGGGCCTGCGCGGCCCCACGATCCTTCGCCACATCATTCAGGATATAGCCGAACAGCTCCATATATTGCCGGATGCCGCCCAGCGCGTTGAGGTCCACGCCGGCAAAGGGGCCGATCACGGCCCAGCGCAGGCCGAAGCCGTGGGTGAGGGTGGTGTCGGCATCCTGGGCGCTGATCACGCCATCGCGCACCAGTGCCACCATCTCGTTCAGCATGGCCGCCTGGATGCGGTTCATGGCGAAGCCGCTGATCTCGCCATGCACGCGGATGGGCTTCTGGCCGACCGCTTCCATGACGCGATAGGCCTCGGCCAGCGTGGTTTCGGAGGTGCCGGGATGGGTAACGATTTCCGTCACCGGCAGCAGGAAGGGCGGTGTCAGCGGATGCACCACGATGAAGCGATCCGGCCGCGACAGCACGGACGCCAGCGCCGCCTGGGACAGGCCCGAGGTGGAGGTGGCGAGGATGGCGTCCGCGCGCATGGCGGCCTCGACGCGCGGCAGGACCTCCTGCTTGATCGCAAGGTCCTCCTTCACCTGCTCCTGCACCCAATCCACATCTCCCACGGCATCCACGAGATCGGCATGGGTGGTGATGCGCGAAGCGCCCCCCGGCAGCCCCGCGATGGCCGAGCCTTCCAGCGCCTCGAACACCGCCGAGACGCGCGCGGGAAACCGCTCCAGCGCCCCCGCATCGCCATCCCAGACGCGCACGGTGCAGCCCGCACGGGCGAAGACGACGGCCCAGGCCGTGCCGATGGTGCCCGCGCCGATCAGCGCGACCTTGGGAAGCGCGCTCATTGAATTGGCGAGAAGCTGGAGGGCGTCAGGATGCGCGTGTTCTGCACATCGAGATAATCCGCGACCATGCCGAGATATTCCTGCCATTGCGGGTCGGCCAGCATGGTGGCGCGGCGGCGCGCGCGGTCATCCAGCCCCTCATAACCCCAGAGGGCGACGACGTGGTTCAGTTCGCCGATCTCGGTCGTGAAATAGCCCAGAAACTTGCCCAGGTATTTCACCTGCAAGGGCAGCCCATGCTTCTCATAGGTGCTGACGAAAAGCCCGAGCTTGCCGGGCTTCAGGCGGTAATCCCGCTCCTCGACGATCATCCGGTCAGGCCTTGGGAGGGAGCGTGCCGAAGACCGTCTCGGCCTCGATCTGCAGCACATCCACGGGGCGCGGGAAATTCGGCGGCTGCGGGTCGCCCGGCTTCCGCTCGCGGCCGATGCGGGCGAAGAAGGTTTCCAGGCCGCCGGGCATCATCAGCCACATGAAGGTCATCGGCCCGTCATCGCTCGCCTGGAAACGGTGCGAGCGGTTCTTGCCCAGGAAGATGCAGGTGCCCTTCTGCATCGGCACCTTGTCCGTGCCGTTCAGCAGCGCCTCGCCCTTGCCTTCCAGGACGAAGATCACCTCTTCATTGTCGGGGTGAACGTGCTCACGCACGAAGCAGCCCGGGTCCACCAGCTGCGTGCCCATCGAGAAGGGCGTGTCGGCACCGATCTCATTGGACGCCAGCATGCAGCGCACGAAGCCATTGGCGGGCACGGGCTGCCAGAAGGAGCGCGCGTCATCGGGCTGCACGACCACCAGGGGTGCGAGGGTCTCGGACATCAGGGATTCCTCCTGCGGGGGATGATGGGGAAGGCGCGCGCAGGCGCCAGCAAGGTGGTCAGCGCCTCGGCCCGGCGGCCGATATGTCGGGTGAGGATCTCCGCGCCGGCCGCGGCATCGCGTGCCACCAGCGCCTCCAGCAGCGCGTCATGCTCGTCGAAGTTGAGCTCGGGCCGCGGGCCGGTGGCGTAGGCCCAGCGGATGAAGGTGGTGCGCGCATTCACCTCGCCCAGCATGCGCAGCAATTCCTGGTTGCCGCCGAGCGCGCAGAGCGCCTCGTGGAAGCGCACATCTTCGCCCACCATCGCCGCACGGTCGTTCATGCGGTTCGATTGGCGGAGTGCCGCGCGCCAGGAGCGGCGCAACGTCGTGATGTCGGCCGCCTTCGCCCGCGCGCAGGCCTGCTGGAACCCGGTGATCTCCAGCGCGGTGCGAAGCTCGTAGAGATCCATCGCTTCCTTGAGGTCGAGGTCGCGCACATAGAAGCCGTGCCCGCCCCGCGCGAGCACCAAGCGCTCGGCGGCCAGGCGGTTCAGCGCCTCACGTACCGGCGTGCGCGAGAGGCCCAGGCGCTCCGCCAAATGGACCTCGTTGAGGCGCTCACCCGGGCGCAACTCGAAGATGAGGAGCATGCCGCGCAGCGCCTCATAGGCCATGTCACCGGCACTGCAGCGCGCGGGCTCGGGCTTTGGCGGCGGGGTTTTTACGGCACGCATGCGTTCAGCATTATGCAACACTGTATGCAATGCAAGCTGATTCAGGCGGAAGGCAGCGCCTTGCGCAAATAGGCCACGACCATCTCCCCCAGCATCTCCTCATAGACCCCGATGCGCTCCGGCTGGAACAGATCGCCAGCGAAGGCGGCCGAGAGCGTCCAGCGATTGGCGCAATAGAAATAGCCGAGCCCCGACATGGCGACGTAGAGCGCCGTCACATCCACATCCGCACGGAACAGCCCCTGCGCGCGGCCCTCGGCCAGCAGGCGCTCGATCTTGGCGAAGAGCGGATTGTACAGCCGCGGGATGTTCACGGCGGCGCGCAGGTGGCGCGCGCGGTGCAGGTTTTCCTCATTCATCAGCGCCACGATTTCGGGATGCGCGCGAAACAGGCGGAAGGTGTCATGCGCGAGGCGCCGCATGCCTTCCACCGGGCCCAGCGCATCCAGCGCCGTCTCGTCCTGCCCGGCGCGCAGCAGCGCATAGACATGCTCGAGTGCCGCGATCCACAGCCCCTCCTTCGAGCCGAAATGGTGAAAGACCAGCCCCTTCGCCACCTCGGCCCCGCGCGCGATGACATCCATGCGGGCACCCGCCAGGCCCTTCTCCGTGAACTCGCGCACGGCGGAGGCGAGGATGGCGGCCTTTGCGGCCTCGGCATCGCGTGTGCCGCGTTTTCGTCGTTGACGGAGCGCCATGATCCGGATCATCTTTCCCACTATTGACCGTCTGGTCAACATAAATGCAGGCCTTCGCCCCAGGAGTTTGACCGGAATGCAGGCACGCATCGGCGTGGATGTCGGCGGCACTTTCACCGATGTGGTGCTGGCCCTTCCGGGTGGGCGCATCGTCGTCAACAAGACGACGACCACGCCGCAGGATCCCGGCGAGGGTGTCGCCACCGGCATCGCGGCCGTGATCGCCGAGGCGGGGCTGGATGCGCGCCAGGTCACGGAAATCGTGCATGGCACCACCGTCGCCTCCAACACCATCCTGCAGAAGGCCGGCGCCCGCACCGGCTTGCTGACGACGCAGGGCTTCCGCGACGTGCTCGAGATCGGCCGCATCCGCACGCCGGGGATGTTCGACATGGCCTGGCGCAAGCCCGAGCCGCTGGTGCCCCGCCGCTGGCGCCTGGAAGTGCCTGAGCGCATCGCGGCCGATGGCGGCATCGTGACGCCGCTGGATGAGGAGAGCGTGCGCGAAGCCGCCGCCTTCTTCCTCGCCGAGGGGGTGGAGGCGGTGGCGATCTGCTTCATCAACTCCTACGCGCATCCTGCGCATGAGCGGCAGGCGGCCGCACTGCTACGCGCCGCCGCGCCGCATCTTCTCGTCACCGCCTCCTGCGAGGTGCTGCCCGAAATCAAGGAATACGAGCGCACCAGCACGGCGGTCGTGAACGCCTATCTGCTGCCGGCCATGCGCGGCTATCTCTCGCGCCTGCAGGAGCGCCTGGCGGCGATCGGCATCACCGCCCCCGTGCAGGTCATGGCGTCCAATGGCGGCATGATCGGCCTGGATGCGGCGCGCGAGCGGCCGGTCTTCGCCGTGGGCTCGGGCCCCGCGGGCGGGGTTGCGGGCGCGGCCCGGCTCGGCGCTGGCATCGGCGCGCCGGACCTCATCGTCTTCGACATGGGCGGCACCACGGCCAAGGCCGCGATCATCGAGGGCGGCCAGCCTTCGCTGGTCACGGAGTACGAATTCCGCGACGGCATCAGCACGCCCTCCCGCTTCGTGAAGGGGGCCGGCTACATGCTGAAGGTGCCCGCCATCGACATCGCCGAGGTCGGCTCGGGCGGCGGCTCCATCGCGCGCATTGACGCAGGCGGGCTTCTCGTCGTGGGACCACAGAGCGCGGGCGGCGATCCGGGGCCGGCCTGCTACGGCCGCGGCAATCTGGAGCCCACCGTGACCGACGCCAACATGGTGCTGGGCTATCTCAATCCCACCGCGCTCGCCGGCGGTTCGCTGCGCGTGGATGCGGAACTCTCGCGCGCCGCCATCGCCACGCATATCGCGGGCCCTTTGAAGCTCACGGTCGAGGAAGCGGCGCATGGCATCCGGCAGATCGCCAACGTCAACATGGCCCGTGCCATCCGCGCCGTGACGGTAGAGCGCGGAAAGGACCCGCGCGACCTGGCGCTGATGGCCTTCGGCGGCGGCGGCCCGCTGCATGCGGTGGATGTGGCGCGCCTGCTGGGCATTCGCCGCGTCCTGATCAGCCCCGTCGCCGGCGTCTTCTCCGCCGCCGGCATGTTGGCGGCCGAGGCCGTGCATGAATTCGTGCATCCACTGCTCATGCCGCTCGCGCAGGTGACGGCGGCGCAACTCGAGGCCGCGCGGCAAGGCCTGGCGCGAGGCGGCCACTCGGCCCTCGCCCATGAGGGCTATGCAGCGGAGACGGTGGAGCTGCGCTTCGCGGCTGATCTGCGCTACGCCGGCCAATCCTCGCAATTGACGGTGCCGCTGACCGACTTCGCGGTGGATGCGCTGCATGCCGGCTTCGAACGGCTCTATGGAGAGACCTTCGGCTATACCTCCCCGGGCGAGGCGGTCGAGCTCGTGAATTTGCGCCTTTCCGCCATTGGACGGGCAGATGGCCGCATCGACTTTCCCTCCCTCTCCCTCGACGCCCGCGCACTCGCCGGCGCCGTGGGCGAGCGCCTGGTCTCCTTCGCGCGCGGCGCGGCTCTCGTGGCCACGCGCCTCCTCCCCCGCGCCGCCCTGGCAGATGGCCCTGTCCAGGGCCCGGCAATCCTGGAAAGCTACGATACGACGATCATCGTGCCCCCCGGCTGCACCGCCCGCGCCGCGGGCTCCGGGACCGTGGTCATCGAGATGGAGGCAGCCGATGCCTGAGGATCCGATCACCTTCGCCGTCATCAAGAACGCGATGGACGCGATCGTGGATGAGGTGGCCTACACCGTCATCCGCACCGCGCGCTCCGAGATCGTGAAGGACGTGATGGACTACAGCGCCGCCATCTGCGACGCGAAGGGCGAGATGGTGGCGCAGGCCAAGACCATCGCCCAGCATCTGGGCGCCATCCCCGAGGCGATGGCGGCGGTGAAGGCGCGCTGGGGACATGACCTGGCCCCCGGCGACGCCGTCGTGATGAACGACCCCTATTCGGGCGGCATGCACCTGCCCGACATCTTCATGTTCTACCCGGTCTTCGACGCGGGCGAGCTGCTGGCCTGGACCGTGGTGATCTGCCACCACACCGACATGGGCGGCCGCGTGCCTGGCTCCAACGCCGCCGACAGCACGGAGATCTACCAGGAAGGCCTCCGCATCCCGCCGCTCAAGCTCTATCGCGCGGGCGTCATGGACGACACGCTGTCCGCGATGATCGCGCTCAATGTCCGCGTGCCGGAGATCGTGCTGGGCGATTTGCGCGCGCAATACGCGGCCTGCCAAGTGGGCGCGCGCGAGCTGGGCGCCCTGGTCCGCCGCTACGGCGCCGACGGCATGCGCGGGCACCTGGCGGGCCTGCTCGACTATGCCGAACGCATGGCGCGCGCCGAGATCGCCACATGGCCCATCGGCACCTACCGCTTCACCGATCACATTGACAGCGACGGCCTCTCGGACGCGCCCGTGCCGCTCAGCGTGGCCATCACCGTGGTGGGCGACGGCACACTGAGAGTGGATTGGGCGGGCTCCTCGCCGCAGGTGCGGGCGGCCATCAACTCCACCCTTTCCTTCACCAAGTCCAACAGCTTCCTCTCGGTGCGCTGCGCCTTGCGGGGCGACATCCCGAACAATGCCGGCGTCTTCCGCTGCATCGAGGTGACGGCGCCCGAGGGCAGCGTGCTCAACCCCATCTCCCCTGCCCCGGTCGCGGCCCGGGCGCTGACCGGCTATCGCGTGATGGACACGATGTTCGGGGCGCTCGCGCAGATCGTGCCCGACATCATCCCCGCCGCCGGCGAGGGCGGGAACACCGTGGTCTGCCTCGGCGGCCGCCACCCCGACAACCGGCCCTTCATCATCGTGGACATGATCAGCGGCTGCTGGGGCGGGCGGCCCGACCAGGATGGCATCGAGGCCATCACAAACCCCTCGCAGAACCTCTCCAACACGCCGGTCGAGGTGCTGGAGCGCCAGCACCCCGTCCGCATCGAGGAATATGCGCTGGTGCCCGACAGCGGCGGGCCCGGGCGCTTCCGCGGCGGCATGGGCCTGGCGCGGAGCTATCGCCTGCTGGCAGAGGATGCGGTGCTGCAGCTGCGCGCCGACAGGCTGCGCTTCGCGCCCTACGGGCTCGAGGGCGGGCAGCCCGGCGGCGCCGCGGGGAACTGGCTGGGCGAGGGCAACGCGCGCGAGGCCATTCCCGGCAAGGTCACGATGCGCATGCAGCGCGGCCAGCTTCTCACCCACCATCAGGCGGGCGGCGGCGGCCATGGCGCGCCCCTGGCGCGCGATCCCGAGGCGGTCGCGCTTGATGTGTGGAACGGCAAGGTGAGCGTGGAGGCCGCACGGCGCTGCTACGGCGTCGTGATCGAGGGCGGCGCGCTGAACAGGATCGAAACCGCAAGGCTGCGCGGCCAACAGCAGGGAGAACAGGCATGACCAAGGATTTCCAGCTTTCACGACGCGGCGCGCTGATCACCGCCGGCACCCTCGCCACGCCGGGCCTGGCCCGCGCGCAAGGCGAACGCCTCACCGTCCGGCTCGATTTCTCGCCCTGGGGCGTCCAGGCGGCGATGCACCTCGCCGAGACGCGCGGCTGGTTCCGTGAGGCCGGGCTGACGGTGGATGTGCAGGATGGGCGCGGCAGCGGCAACACGCTGCAACTCGTCAATGCGGGCCAGGCCGATGTGGGGCAGATCCAGGTCGGCCTCATCGCCCAGGCGCGCGAACAGGGGGCAACGGTGCGCGCCTTCGCCGGGTTCGGGCGGCGGACCGACCTCGCCGTGCTGGTGGATCGTGACAGCCCGATCCAGCGCGTGCAGGATTTCCGCGGCCGCAGCCTGGTGGTCTTCGCGGCCAGCCCCTGGGCGCCCTTCATTGATGCGTTTCTCCGCGCAGGCGGCCTCGATCGCAGCACCGTCAACGTGATGTTCGTGGACCCCTCGGCCCTTTGGGGCACCTACACGGCCAAGCGCGCGGACGGGCTGATGTCCACCTCGCCCTCCGCCCTCCCCGTCGCCGAGCGCCCCCGCCCGAGCCGCGCCATCCTGGCCGAGAGCGCCGGCATCAACTTCCCGAGCTACGGCCTGATCGCGACCGAGGCCACCATCCGCGCGCGCGGCCCCGCCCTGCGCAAACTGGTCGAGACGCAGCAGCGCGCCTGGGCGCATCTGCGCACCAACCCGGATGATGGCGTGGAGGCGATGCTGCGCCAGCGCCCCGATGCGCGCCTCGACCGCACCGTCACGCGCGAGCAGATCCGCCTGACACTCGAATTCTTCGACACGCCCGCCAGCGCTGGCCGGCCGATCGGCTGGCAGGCCGAGGCCGATTGGGCGGCGGCGCTGCGCTCGCTGGAGGCGGCGGGCGCCATCCGCGCCGGCTGGCAGGCCCCCAACTACTTCACCAATGACCTGATCGGCTGATGCGGCCGTGCATCGAGGTCACGGGCGGGGGCAAGACCTACGCCTCCGCGCGCGGCCCGGTCACGGCCCTCGCCAATGTCGGCCTTGCGGTGCGGGAGGGTGAATTCCTCTCGCTCCTCGGCCCCTCCGGCTGCGGGAAAAGCACCTTGCTGCGCGCCATCGCGGGGCTGGACCCACTGACCTCGGGCAGCATCACGCTGCGCGGCGAGCCCATCGAACGCCCGCCCGAGCGCATGGGCATGGTGTTCCAGCGCGACGTCCTGCTCGACTGGCGCAGCATCCGCGACAACGTGCTGCTCGCCGCCGAGTTCCAGGGCCTGCCGCGGCGCGCGCATGAAGCCCGCGCCATGGCGCTGCTCGAGCGCTTCGGCCTCGGCGCCTTCGCCGACCGCCACCCCTGGGAGCTCTCCGGCGGCATGCGCCAGCGCGCCGCCATCTGCCGCGCGCTGCTGTGCGAGCCCGAAATCCTGCTGATGGACGAGCCCTTCGGCGCGCTGGACGCGATGACGCGCGACGATCTGAACCTGGAGTTGTCACGCATCCAGCAGGATGGCGCGCGCACCGTGGTCTTCGTCACCCATTCCATCGCCGAGGCGGTCTATCTCTCCGACCGCGTGGCCGTCATGTCCACCGGACCCGGGCGCGTGGTCGAGGTCTTCGACATTGACCTGCCGCGCCCCCGCCCGCTTGCGCTGCGCGAGACGCCGGAATTCGCGCGGCATGTGGCGGCGATCCGCGGGTTGTTCTCGCGGCTCGGCATCGTGAAGGAATAAGCGATGGCGGAGGGCTCCCACGCACAGGGCATCGGCGGCACCCTCGCCGTCCTGATGGGACTGCTCCTCGCCTGGGAGGCGGCGGTCTGGTTCTTCGCACCCGCGCCCATCCTGCTGCCGCCGCCGAGCGCCATCCTGGCCGAGCTTTGGTCCTCGCCGCGCTATTTCCTGCGCCATGCGGGCTTCACGCTCTGGACCACGCTGGCCGGCTTCGGCCTGTCCGTCGTGCTGGGCGTGGCGCTCGCTGTGGCAATTGTCGCATCGCGCTGGGCGGACCGGGTGATCACCACCATCCTCGTCGTGATGAACTCGCTGCCCAAGGTGGCGCTGGCGCCGCTCTTCGTCATCTGGATGGGCACGGGGGCGGAGCCCAAGATCGCCATCGCGGTGATGCTCGCCATCTTCTCGATCGTGGCGGATGTGGCACTCGGCCTGCGCTCGGTGGACCCTGATGCCTTGGCCCTGGCGCGCGTTCATCGGGCCTCGGGCTGGCGCATCCTCTGGAAGGTGCGCTTCCCCAACGCGCTGCCGGCGCTGTTCGTCGGCATGAAGGTGGCGATCAGCTTCGCACTGGTGGGCGCCATCGTGGGCGAATTCGTGGGCGGCTCGGCCGGGCTCGGCCATGTGATCCTGATCGCGCAGGGGCAGTTCGACACAGTGCGGGTCTTCGCCGCCCTCTTCGTGCTGGGCGTGATCGGGACGCTGCTGTTCTACATGGTCGAGGCGGCCGAGCGCCTGGCCCTGCCCTGGCACGTCTCGCAGCGCGGCCAGCATGGCGGCTCGCCGCGCTGAAGGCCTAGCCCACCGGCATCAGGTTGATCCCGCCGAGACGCACGCCGCGCTCCCGCACCAGCGCCTCCGCGAAGCCGCGAACCTCGGCGCTCGGCCCGCGCAGGAGGGCGACTTCCACGCATTGATGGTGTTCCAGGTGGACATGCAGCGTCGTGACGGCCAGATCATGATGGGCATGCTGCGCTTCGGTCAGGCGGCGCCCCAGGTCCCGCTCATGGTGGTCATAGAGGTATGAGACGGCCGCCACGCAGGGCAGCGAGGGATCCTGCTGCGCGGAGGCGTCGCGCAGGCTGGCCCGAAGGAGATCCCGTACGGCCTCCGAGCGATTGCTGTAGCCGCGCCCAGCCATGAAGGCATCGAGCGCGGCGGCCGTGTCATCATCCAGGCTCAGGGTCAGTCGCTGCATGGGGAACCTCCGGCACGGAGCCTAGCCGACCGGGCCCGGCGCCGCATCCGTCGCGACCTTTATGCAGATTGTTGGTCATCTTCATAATCAGCGGTAGCCTTGAGACCGGACCATCCGGGAATTTGCCTCATGCCGCTTCGCCGTCTGCTCATCCTCGTCCTGGCCGGCATCGGGCTGGCCTGGCCCCTGGCCGCGCAGCAGACGGGCGGCACGGCGGTGATCGCGGTGGCTGGCGATCCGGGCCACCTCAACCCGGCGATCTCCACCGCCGGGCCGCTGCATGCCGTGGCCGGGTCCCTGTTCAACGGGCTGGTCGCGCTGGACGAGGCGGGCCAGCCGGAGCCTGACCTCGCCGAATCCTGGACCGTGGCGCCGGACGGGCTCAGCGTGACCTTCCGCCTGCGCCCGGGCGTTCGCTGGCATGACGGCCAGCCCTTCACCTCCGCCGATGTGAAGGCGAGCTTCGAACAGGTGCTGCTGCGTTTCCACGCCCGCGCCCGCGCGGGGCTCGCACCCGCCATCGCCGGTATCGACGCACCGGACCCGCTGACCGTGGTGTTCCGCCTGCACCGCCCGCACCCGGCCCTGCTGCGGCAATTGGATGTCACCGAGGCGCCGATCCTGCCCGCGCACCTCTTTGCCGGCACCGATCCCAACACCAACCCCGCCAATCTGCGCCCCATCGGCACCGGCCCCTTCCGCTTTCAGAGCCACCAGCGCGACAACCAGGTCGTCCTGACCCGCAATCCCACCTATTTCAAGCCGGACCTGCCGCGCCTGGACCGGGTCGTGTTCCGCATCATTCCCGACGCCAACACCCAGGTGAACGCGCTGCTGGCGGGCGAGGTGGACATGCTGGCCCGCGTCTCCGCGCCCGATGCGGCGCGGCTGCGCGGACGTGGCGTGACGCTGGCGGAAACCCGGGCCGCCGCCGGCGGATCCAACTGCGTGATGACGCTGGCCTTCAACCTGGATCGCCCCACCACCGGCAAGCTCGCGCTGCGTGAGGCCTTCGCGCTCGGGCTGGACCGCCAGCGCATGCTGGATCTGGTAGCCTTTGGCCAGGGGCGCGTCGCGGCGGCGCCCATCGCCTCTGGCATCGGTTGGGCGCACGCGGCGGACGCGCTGGCCGGATGGCGGCTCGATCCGGCCGAGGCCAATGCCCGGCTGGATGCGGCGGGCTTCGTGCGCGGCACCGATGGCCTGCGCGCCACGCTCGACATCCTGCACTTCCCCGCCTTCGCGCGCTGGTCCGACATCCTGCGCCAGCAACTGGCGCCGCTCGGCATCGGGCTGCGGGTGCGCATGATGGACCCGGCCGCCTTCGCGCAGGCGGTCTTCACGCGGCGGGATTTCGACCTCGCGCTGATCTCCTACTGCAACGGCACCGATCCCGAGATCGGCGTGCGGCGGATGGTACATTCCTCCGCCATCGGCAACGTCCCATTCTCGAATGCGGCGGGCTACGGCGATGCGGAGGTGGACCGGTGGTTCGATGCGGCGGCCTCGGTGCAGGACGAAGCCGCGCGGGGTGCCGCCTATCGCGCGGCGCAGGCGATCCTGGCGCGCGACCTGCCCTATCTCTGGCTGGTCGAAACCGACTTCATCGCGGCCTGGCGTGAAAATTTTGCCGATTTCGCGCCCTGGTCGGGGCAGGTGGCGGAACGCGCCTGGCGCCGGCCATAAGCGCTTGCCGGGCTTCCTGCTTCCCCGGCTGATCTTCGGCCTGCTCGCCGTCCTGGCCTCGGCCAGCCTCGCCTTCCTGCTGGCCTGGCACGCGCCGGGCGGGCCGGCCGTGGGCCTCGCCGGGGAATACGGCGCGCCCGGCTATCTGGAGGAAGTCGCCGCCCGCTACGGCCTCGACCGCCCGGCCTTCGAGGTCTGGCTGGGCTGGATGGGCCGGCTGTTGCAGGGCGATCTCGGGCAGTCCTGGCGGGAACAGGCGCCCGTCGCCACGCTCATCCTGGAGCGGTTGCCGCTCACGCTCAGCCTCACCGTCGCGGCGGCGGCGCTTGCCGCCCTGGCAGGCACGGTCATCGGCGTCGCCGCCTCGACGAGCGGGCGCGGCTGGCCGGTGGCGGCCCTCTCGGCGTTGCATGCTGTCCCTGGCTACATTGTGGCGCAGGCGCTGGTCCTGATTTTCGCGCTCGGGCTCGGCCTGCTGCCGGTGCAGGGCATCGCCGACCCACGCGAACCGGCGGGGGGCGGCCTGGCGCTCGTGCTGGAGCGGCTGCGGCATCTGGTGCTGCCCGTGCTGGCCCTGGCACTGCATCAACTCTGCTTCATCGGGCTGCTGGTTCGGGCGGGACTGATCGCCCAGATGGGGCAGCCCTATGTCGTCGCGGCACAGGCGCGTGGCCTGTCGCGGGCCGCGGCGCGCTGGCGGCACGCATTGCCCAACGCCGCCCTGCCCGTGGCGACGCTGACCGCCATGCGGCTCGGCAGCCTCGTGGGCGGGGCGCTGGTGATCGAGGTGGCCTTCGCCCTGCCAGGCCTCGGGCGGCTCGCGGTATCGGCGGCCGTGGCGCGCGACCATCCCGTCGTGATCGGCACCGTGGTCGCGGCCTGCATCCTCGCCTGGGCCGCGAATCTTCTGGCCGATGCCATGGCCCCCCTGCTCGACCCAAGGCTGCGGAGGCGATGAGCCCGCGGGCCGCGGCGATCTTCGGGCTGGCGGTGCTCTACGTGGCTTGCCTGCTGCTGGCGCCGGGCGGCTCGCTGGCAACGCTGGAGCCACACGCGGCCCTGCTGTCCCCCCGCATGGCCCATCCACTGGGCACGGATGATCTGGGGCGCGACCTGCTGGCCGCGCTGCTGCAGGGCGGACGCACCTCGCTGACCGTCGCGGCGTTGGCCACGACGCTGGCGCTCACCATCGGGCTGCTGGTGGGGCTGACGGCGGGGCTCGGCCCGGCGCCCCTGGATGAGGGGCTGATGCGCCTGGCCGAGATCACGGCCAGCCTGCCGGCCCTGCTCCTCGCGGTGCTGGTGGCCGCGCTGTTCGGCGGCTCGGCCTGGAACCTCGCGCTGCTGCTGGGACTGACGCGCTGGCCGGTCATCGCGCGGATCGTGCGGATCGAGGTGCGGAGCCTGCTCGGCCAGGAGTTCCTCCGCGCTGCCTGGGCGCTGGGCGCCGCGCCATTTCACGTGGCGCGGCGCCATGTGTTGCCGCATCTCGCGGCGCCGGTCCTGGCAGCGGCCGGCATCGTGTTCGGCGGCGCGGTGGTGGCCGAGGCCGCGCTGGCCTTCGTGGGTCTCGGCGATCCGGCCGTGACGAGCTGGGGCCAGATGGTGGCCGCCGGCTTCGCGGTGCTGGGCCTGGCCTGGTGGGTGTGGCTTTGGCCCGCGCTGATGCTCGTCCTGGTCAGCGGCCTCGTTGCCCTGGCCACCGAAGCAGGTGATCAGGGCGCCTGAGGCGTCACTGGGCTGCACCGGCGGGCAGGATGGTCCAGACGTAGAGTGCGTAAAGACACAGCAGCGCCAAGCCCTCCCGCCGGCCGATGCGCCAGCCGGAACGCCCGAGCACCAGGACCAGGACGGACACGCCGACCAGGACCCAGATGTCATAAGCCACGATCTCCGCCGGGATGGCCGTGGGCGCGATCAAGGCTGTCGCACCGCCAATGCCCAGGACGTTGTAGATGTTGGAGCCGAGCACATTGCCCAGGGCCACATCGGCATGGCGCCGCAAGGCCGCGATCACCGAGGTCACCAGCTCCGGCAGTGACGTGCCCACCGCCACGATCGTCAGCCCGATCACCGTCTCCGGGATGGCCAGCGCCTGCGCGAGGGCGACCGCCCCCTCCACGAAAAAGCGCCCGCCGAGCACCACGAGGGCCAATCCGCCAAAGGCGAAGCCCAGCGAAAGCAGCAGGCCCTTCGTGCCGCTGCCCGGTGCGGAGGCGCCGGCCGCATGCACGCCATGCGGATGCGTCTCCTCGAAGGCCTGGGCCTTGTCATAGGCGGCGGTGTGTTCCGGCTCGGGGCGGCGTTCCTCGCGCCAGGCATAGGCGATGTAGGCCACCAGACCGATCAGGAACAAGGAACCGACGGTGCGGTCGAGCATGCCGAATACGCTGACCGCGGCCAGCGCCAGCGCCGCGCCGAGGCCGACCATGCCGTCCCGGTAAAGCGCGCCCCGCCCCACCACCACCGGCACGATCAGGGCGGAAATACCGAGGATCAGGAGGATATTGGCGATGTTCGAGCCGACGATGTTGCCCACCGCGATCCCGGGCGAGCCGGCCAGCGAAGCTTGCACGCTCGTCACCAGCTCGGGCGTGGACGTGCCGAAGCCCACCAGCGTCAGCCCGATGAGCAGCGGCGACAGGCCCAGCCGCTCCGCGATCTGGACGGCGCCGCGCACAAAGAACTCACCCCCCAGGACCAGCAGCACCAGGCCGCCCAGCAACAGCAACGCGATCTCCATCACTCATCCTCCGGTGTTGCGAGGCCCAGCCTTCGCATGCGCTCCCACAAGGTGGTGCGCGAAATGGCCAGCATGCGCGCGGCCTCCCCGGCGCGGCCGCCGCAGCGCAGCAGCACGCGGCGGATATGCTCGCGTTCGGCCGCGTCACGCACCTCTGCCAAGGTGGTGGCGCTGGCCGGCGCCGCGACGGCAGCCTTTTCGGGAAACAGATCGCCTGCCGTCAGCAGCGGCGCCGCGGAAAGCAGGCCGGCACGGGTGATCCGGTTGCGCAATTCGCGCACATTGCCCGGCCAGGGATGGGCCAGCAGCGCGGCCTCGGCCTCGGGCGACAGCGTGAGGCCGTCCCGCCCGGCCTGGGTCGAAATATCGCCCAGGCATTGCCGCGCGAGCTGCAGCACATCCTCCGGCCTTTCGCGCAACGGCGGCACGCGCAGCTCCACCACGGCCAGCCGCCAATACAGATCCCCCCGGAAGCGCCCCTCGGCGACCCGCGCGGCCAGATCCGCATTGGTCGCGGCGATGATCCGCGCGGTGAGCGGCAATTCCTTCGAACCGCCCACGCGCAAGAATCGCCGGTCCTCCAGGAGGCGCAGCAGCTTCGCCTGCAGCGTCAGGTCCAGCTCGGCGACCTCATCCAGCAGCAGCGTGCCGGCCCCCGCCCGCTCGGCCGCGCCGATGCGCCGCTCATGCGCGCCGGTGAAGGCCCCGCGCTCATGGCCGAAGACCTCGCTCTCCAGCAGGTCGCGCGGAATGGCCGCGCAGTTCAGCGCCACGAAGGGCTCCGTCGCACGAGGCCCCTGCGCGTGCAGGCGCCGCGCCGCGACCTCCTTGCCCGCGCCGCTCTCGCCGATCAGCAGCACCGGGGCTTCGGCGGCGGCAAGCCGCGCCAGCTGCGCTGCCAGCAGCTGCATGGCCGGGGAGGACCAGCCGGTCCCGGCCTGATCGGCTGGCGCTTCGACCAAGGGACGGAGGGCGGCGAGCTTCTGCAGAAGCGCCTCGATGTCGAAGGGCTTCAGCAGATAGTCATCCGCGCCCGCCCGGATCAGCCGGACCGCCTGGTCCACGCCGCCATAGGCGGTCATGGCGATGACCGGCGTCGCGCCCAGCGCTGGCAGCAGGCGGAGCAGAAGCGCCTCGCCGGAGCCGTCCGGCAGGCGCATGTCGCACAGCACGCAAAGCGGCGCGGCATGGCGGCGCAGCAGCGCCTCGCCTTCCGCCAGGTTTCGCGCCCAACGCGCCGTGAAGCCCTCCAGCCGCAGCCGCTGCATCAGCGCACCGCCCAGGACCTCGTCATCCTCGATCAGGAGCACGTCACCACTCATGCGGTCGCCGACACGCGCGCGGGGAGACGCAAGGTGACCCGCGTCATGCCCCCGGGCTCGGAGCTGACGGCGATGTCGCCATCCAGCCGCGCCACGGCGCGCATGACCACGGCCAGCCCGAGACCCGTCCCGCCGCCATCCTCGCCCCGCAATTGCCGGCGCTGGCGCTCGGGCAGGCCCGGCCCGTCATTGGAGATTTCGAGCCGCAGCACGCCGCCCGCCTCCTCCCCGATGGCGAGCAGCACGACGCCGCCCGCCGGCGATGCCTGCACGGCGTTGAGCAGCAGGTTGAGCAGGGCCTGCCGGACGGGAATCGCGTCGGTCGCGAAGGGCGCCGCGAGCCGGCCCGTGAAATCGAGCGCGACGCCGCGCCGCAGCGCTTCGGGCTGAAGCAATTGCCGAAGATCCTCGAGGTCGCGCTGCTCGAGCGGCCGGATCTCGATCGTGCCGCGATAGCTCGCCAAGGTCTCGTCCACGACCCTTTGGATCTGGCGCAGGCCGCGCTCCACCAACTCGAGCGATTCATCCCGCACGGCGCGATCCTCGCCGAACCGCCGGGCGGAGCCGATGGCGGTCAACATGCCCGCCAGCGGGTTGCGCACCTCATGCGCGACCGTCGCCGCAAGCTCGCCCAGCTCTGCGGCGCGTTCACGCTCCGCGAGGCGCGCGGCCAATTGCTCACGCTCGGCCAGGCGCGCCATCATCAGGTTGAGCGCACCCTGGAGGCGCGCGGCCTCCGTGCCGCCACGCATGTTGGACGCCGCCACCGGAAGGGCCGCGAATTGCCCGCCCCCTGCCCGGTCGATCGCGGCGGTGATCGCCAGCACCGGGCTCAGTGCGCGGCGCGTGAGCAGGGCCGCCAGAACGCCGCCGAGCGTGGCCAGCAAAAGGTCCAGCCCCGCGAGTATCCAATCGAGTTGCCGGCGCCGCGCGACGGAGTCCGAGAAGTCGAGCAGCGCGGCGATCATCGTCTGCTCGCCATGCGGCATCGGCAGCTGACGCTGGGCCCAGGCGGTGCGGCCATCCGGGGCGAGGCTCCAGGGCCGCAGCGCGGCCGGCGGACCGGACTCGCCGGAGCCTGCGGCGATGGGTTGCTCCGCCCCCGGCAGGAGCACCAGCAGGCGCTGCTCGCGGATGCCCTGCTGGAAGCCCAGGGCGCGCTCCAGCGTGGCGGCGATCGCGGCCTCGTCGCGCGCCCGGACCGGCTCCATCAGGGCGGTGGCGAGGCCGTCGAGATAGACCGCCCCCAGCCGCGCGGCTTCGCGCTGAAACTCCACCTCCAGCGCCTTGGTCGCAATCTGCGTCGTGGCCACCGCGGCGACGAACACCATCACGCCCGCCAGGATCGGCAGGCGGCGGGCGATAGGCAGGGCATCCCAGATGGCGCGGAACATGCCCCACTTATTGCCGCTGCTCTCGTTTCAGGCCAGCAAAAGGGCGTGCGGCATCTCGCGCAGCGAACGCCAGGCGAGCCGCCCACTGCCCGAGCGCGCCGGAATGACCGCGAGCGTCGTCCCGCTGAAGGCGGCGAGCGGGGCGGGATGGTCCGGATGGAGCGCGGGATAGCCGGCCCGCACCCGCCGGCCGCGTGCCGTGGCCAGGGCCACCGAATCGGCCAGGAGGGTCGGCGCGCCAGGCAGGTCCAGCGCGGTGATGGTCAGCGGCAGATGGGCAAAGGCGTCGAGCGCCAGGAAGCGCTTCAGCGCCTCGCCCGAGGCCTCGTCCGCCTCATGCAGGAAATGCACCGCGGCCAGCGCCGAGACGGCCGGCGTCGCCAGCAGCAGACCGGGCATGGCGAGGCTGCGGGCGCGGGCCTCGGCCATGCCCGGCTCCAGGACCTGCGCCTGGTCGAACCACGCCCCCCGCGGCAGGACCGTGAGGTCGTGATGGGCGGCGGCGCGCAGCAGGAGGCGCAGCGCATCACCCTCCTCATGGCGGATCACGGCGGGGAGCATCGCGGCCTGGGCCATGTCCTCGACCTGCTGGGCAAGGGCGCCGGCCTCTTCGCGGGCGCGCACGAGGCGCTTTTCCACGAGGCGCTGGGCGTAATGCGCGCCCCCCAACGGGACCGGCCCGGTCTGCGACAGGCTTGGCGCGCAGAGCAGGCTGAGGATGGTGACCTCGGCCGCCGGGCGCGCCACGGCGCGAAGACCGGCCTCCAGGGCGGCCTCGCTGTCGGGGCCTTGGGCCAAAGCGAGCAGGATGCGGTTGCGCTGCTGCGGCGGCGCGGGACTGGCTTCGGACATGGGCAGGACCTCCCCCGGCGCGGCGCCGTCATGGTTGTCGGTGGGCCGCGGCAACACGCCGGACAGTTCGTCGAGCCGCGTGCTGCCCCACAGGGTGGCGCCGCCGAGATAGGCCGCGCGCCCGAGCGCGTGCGAGGAGATCGGCACCGTCACCAGCAGGAAGACCACGATGGCCGCGATCCGCAGCCAGGCATCGGGCGCGCCAAAGGCGAGGCCCGCACCGAGCAACATCAGCGCCGAGCCGACGACGCCCGCCTTGGTGGCGGCGTGCATCCGCAGGAAGGCATCGGGCAGGCGCAGCACGCCCAGTGCCGCGATCAGGGCGATGCCAGCGCCCGAGACCAGCAGGAGGGCCGCCAGGAGCTCAGCCATCGCGCCCCTCCGGCGGCTGCGCGCCGCGCGTGATGAAGCCCGCGACGCCAACCGCGCCGATGAAGCCCACCAGCCCCAGGCCCAGTGCCACATCGAGCAGGGCCGCATGGCCGCCAGCCACCGCCACCAAGGCCGCAGCACCCACGGCGAGCAGCCCCAGCAGGTCGAGTGCCACGGCGCGGTCGGCCATGCCGGGGCCACGCAACATGCGCCATCCCGTGAGTGCCACGGCGATGGCGAGCATCGTGCCGGCCAGCGGCAGGGCGATGTCGAGAGGGCTCATCGCAGCACGCGCAGCACCGGCGCCTCCAGCTTCTCGGCGATGTCACGGCGCACCGCCTCGGGGCTCTCGACCTCCATCGCGTGCACGTAGAGGATCGAGCGATCCTCCGAGACATGCAGCGCCGTGGTGCCGGGCGTGAGGGTCACCATGTCGGCCAACAGGGTGACGCCCGCCGCCGAGCGCAGCCGCAGCGGCACCGCGATGATGCCCGGCCGCATCGTGAGGTTGGGCGAGAGCGTGACGCGCATCACGGCCAGCGAGGAGAGCGCCAGTTCCCGCAGGAAGATCGCGCCCAGCACCAGCCAGCGCCAGGGATTCCAGGGTTGTGGCGTGACGGCTTGGGTCATCAGGGGCGCTCTCCCAGCACGGCGGCGATGTAGGCTTCGCGGCTGGCCAGCTGCTCGCCGGCGGCCAGCGCGAAGGCGGCGAAGGGTTCAGCCCAGAGACCGATGCTGAGCGTGACCAGGCCAAGCCCAGCGACCGGCATGAGCAACAGCCACCGCAGCCCGCCGGACAGGGCGGGCGGCACGGGCTGGGCTTCGGGCGGTTCTTTCCAGAAGGCCTCGATCCAGATCTTCAGCATGGAGTAGAGCGTGAGGATGCCGGTCGCGAGCGCGATGGCGGCGAGCCCGTACCACCCCGCGTCGAACCCCGATTGCACCACCAGCAGCTTCGCCCAGAAGCCCGACAGAGGCGGCAGGCCGGCAAGGGACAAGGCTGGGATGGCAAAGAGGATGCCGAGCCAGGGATCACGCCGCCACAGCCCGCCCAACTGCGCGAGCGAGAAACTGCCGCCGGCGCGCCGGATGGCACCGGCCACCAGGAACAGGTTCGCCTTCACCACGATGTGATGCAGGATGTAGAGCACGGCCGCCGCGATCGCGAGCGGTGTCGCGATGGCCAGGCCGACGAGCATGTAGCCGATCTGGCTGATGATGTGGAACGAGAGGATGCGCCGGATGTCCCAATGCGCGGCCGCCCCCAGCACGCCCACCACCATGGTGCCCGCCGCCACGAACCACAGCATCGGGGCGATCCATTCCTGCCCGGCCGGGAAGACCAGCGTGACCAGGCGGATCATCGCATAGACGCCGACCTTGGTGAGCAGGGCCGCGAAGATCGCAGCGACCGGCGCGATGGCGGTGTGATAGGCGGCGGGCAGCCAGAAGAAGAGCGGGAAGACCGCGGCCTTGGCGCCAAAGGCTGCCAGCAGCAGGAAGGCGACGGCGGCGACCGCGCCCTGGTTCGGCACCTCCGGCATGCGGCGTGCCATATCGGCCAGGTTCAGCGTGCCGGTCAGCCCATAGGCGAGCCCGACGGCGATCAGAAACACACTGGTCGCGACCAGGTTGAGCACGGCGTATTTCACCGCAGCATCCAGCTGCTCCCGCCCGCCGCCCAGCACCAGAAGACCGAAGGAGGCGATCAGCATCACCTCGAACCAGACATAGAGGTTGAACAGATCCCCCGCGAGGAAGGCGCCCGCCACGCCCAGCACGAGTGCGGCGAGGAGCGGGTGCCACAGCCCCTCCTGCGCGCGCACGCCATCGTCGCCCGCGGCGTAGAGGGCGGTGGCGGCGTACATCAGCGCGGTGATCGCAACCATCGCGGCGCTCAAGCGGTCGGCCACCAGCGTGATGCCGAAAGGTGCCTGCCAATCGCCCATCTGCGAGGCGATGACGCCCTGCGCCAGCACCTCGGCCAGCAGTAGCCAGGCCGCGATCAGCGAGGCGATGGCGGCCAGGCCCGTGACCAGGCGTTGCGCCCGCAGCCTGCCCTGCAAGGCCGCCGCGAGCGCGCAGGCGATGAGCGGAATCAGGATGGGCAGCGCCAGCAGCCAATCAGCCCGTGTCGCCATCATGCGCGCGGCTCCAGCGCGGCGGCGGCGGTGCTGTCGGTGCTGGGCAGGCCCTCCGGTTCGGCGCGACGCAGCGCCTCCGCATCAAGCGTGCCCTCGGCACGCCAGGTGGCCCAGGTCAGCACCATGACGAAGGCGGTCAGCCCGAAGGAGATGACGATGGCGGTCAGCACCAGCGCCTGCGGCAGCGGGTTCGCGGCATCGGCCGCCAGCGCCTGCGCCCCGCTCTCGACCAGGGGCGGCGCGGTGCCAAGCACGCGGCCGGCGGCGATGATGGCGAGGTTGGCGGCATTGCCGAGCAACAAAAGGCCCAGGATCATGCGGGGCAATGAGCGTGCCAGCAGCAGATACACGGCCGAACCCAGCAACAGGCCGAACAGCAGGGGAAGCAGGAAGGACATGTCAGCCGTGCCCCGGATGTGACTGGAGGGTCATCCGTTCACTCGTCCAAAAAGGGCAGGACGAAGGCGAGCGCGAAGCCCAGCACGACGAGATAGACGCCGACGTCGAACGGAATCGCCGTGCCGATCGGCAGCCCTGCCAGCCATTGATGTGTCAGGAAGGGCTCGGCGTGCAGCAGCAGCGCCGGCAGGCCCGAAGCCGCGGCCAGCAGCAGCCCGATGCCCGCCCAGGCGATCGGCTCCAGCCGCAGGATGCGCCGCGTGGCACCCGCGCCCATGGCCAGCGCATGGAAAACGAAGCCGAGAGCACCGATCAACCCGCCGATGAAGCCGCCCCCCGGCTCGTTATGGCCACGCAGCAGGATGAAGACGGAGAGCAGCATGCTCGCCCAGAGCACGTAGCGCGCCGAGCTGCGCAGGATCAGGCTGCCCTTCATGGCGCGGCCCGCCGGGTGCGCGCCACCAGCACGGCGGCCGCCAGTGCGGCCACCAGCAGCACCGCGATCTCGCCCAGCGTATCAAGGGCGCGGAAATCCACGATGATCACATTCACCACATTGCGGCCCTTGGCCTCGGGCACCGCAGCCTCGCCCATCCAGCGCGTGATGGCGGGATCGAAGGGCATGGCGAGCACCGCGAGAAGGATGGCCATCCCCACCACGCCAGCCAGCGTGGCGATGGCCGCGTCGCGCCACCGCTCATGGCGCCGGCGCTCGTCATGGCCGCGGAAGGGCAGCCGCGCGAGGATGGCCACCAGCAGCACGATCGCGATGATCTCGACGGTGAATTGCGTGAAGGCGAGATCCGGCGCGCCGAGCGTGAGGAACAGGATGCCGACGCCAAAGCCCACCAGCCCCGCCGCCATCACCTGCCCCATCAGCGCGCGCAACCGGCAGGCCGCGATGGCGCCCACGGCGATGAGGGCCGCCAGCGCCAGCTGCGCTGCCCCCGGCACGGGACCGAAGGCGGGCAGCACCAGGCCACCGCGTGCCGCCAGCAGAACGCCCGCACCACCGAACAGGATCACCAGGCTGGCGCCGGCATACCGGCGCAGGCTGCCCGTCTGCAGCCGCGCCGTCACCGCCACGGAAACGAGAGAGATGCCGCGGATCACGCGCCCATAGGCGGCATTCGGCCCATAGGCATCCAGCCATCCCTGTGCAGCCAGGGTCGGCTGCAGCCGTGTCCAGCCGAGGAACAACACGATGCCGAGGCCGAGTGCGGCGATGGATGCCCAAAGCACCACGCCATCGCCCTGCTTGTCCCCCAAGGCGAGGCCGGTGGGCCGGCCCAGCACCGCCGCCGCCGCGGGCTCCACGAGCCAAGCCGAGGCGAGCCCGGGCGCCAGCCCCAGCGTCAGCCCGAGCGCGCCCAGCGCGAGCGGCGCCGCGAGCATCGCCAGCGGCGGGTCCTTGACCTCCCGATCGGTCACCATCGGCGTTCCCAGGAAGGGCCGCGCCGCCACCACGCCGGCCACCACCACCATCGCCGCATTCACCACAACCGCGATCAGCGGCAGAAGCCCCGGCAGGCCGAGCTGCGTGGTGAACAGCAGATCCTTCGCCATGGAACCGATGAAGCCAGGCGCGCCAGCCATGGAGAGCCCCGCCAGCACCGCTGCCAGCGCGGTGAAAGGCATGCACCGACCGAGGCCCCGCAGCGCCAGCGCATCCCGCGTGCCGGCCTTCTTGTCGACGATGCCGGCAATCAGGAACAGCGCCGCCTTGTAGAAGGCATGCACCAGCAGGAAGACGATGGCGGCGGTGGCGGCCAGCGGCTGCTCGATCCCGATCAAGGTCACCAGCGTGCCCAGCGCGACCACGGTGGACCAGGCGAGCTTGCGCTTCAGATCCCGTTCGCGCAGCGCCAGCAACGCGCCGGCCAGCATCGTCAGCGTGCCAAAGCTCGTCAGCAAGCCCTGCCAGAGCGGCATCTCCTGGAAGGCCGGGTTGAGCCGCGCCAGCAGATAGACGCCGAGCTTCACCATGGTTGCCGAGTGCAGATAGGCCGAGACAGGCGTGGGGGCCGCCATCGCATTGGGCAGCCAGAAATGCAGCGGCCATTGCGCGCTCTTGGCGAAGCAGCCGATGGCGATGAGCGTGACGGCCCAGGGCGCCGCCGGATGCGCGGCCAGCGCGCTGCCCTCGGCCAGCAGCCCGGACATCGAGAAGCTGCCCATCGCTTGGCCCAGCAGCAGGATGCCCGCCAGCATGGCGAGCCCCCCCGCAACCGTCACCATCAATCCCTGCTGCGCGGCACGGCGCGCCTCGGCGCGATGCGCATCGAAGCCGATCAGCAGGAAGGAGGCGAGGCTGGTCAGCTCCCAGAAGACGAACAGCAGCAGCAGGTCATCGGCCAGCACGGCGCCGAGCATGGCCCCCATGAACAGCATCAGTGTCGCGAGGAAGCGATGGAGCTGCGGGTGGCCTTTCAGGTAGCTGGCGGCATAGAGGAACACGCCCGCGCCGATCCCCGTGATCAGCAGCCCCATCAGGCGTGTCAGCCCGTCCAGGCGGAAGCTGAGCGACACATGCAGCGAGGGAATCCAGGACCAGGTCACGGCCGTCCCGAGCGGCACGCTGGCCAGGAGGGCGAAGAGCGCGACCGGCACCAGCGCGACCCCCGGCGCCCATTGCGGCGCCCGGCGCAGGCCGAGGCCGAGCACGGGGACGGCCAGCAGCGGCAGCAGGGGAATGGCGGCCAGGATCAGCATGCCCCCACCTCAGCAGGGAGCATGCCAAACTGAACGCCCATATATTTCAAATAGTTACCCGCCTCCCTGAAGCCAGGAGAGGCGGAATCTCGAACGGCACGCGGCCGGACTGTTCGGAAATCCGGACACTGCGCCAGGCCGAGCGGCCGCCCTCATCCAAAGAGGAAGTCGCTCTCCGTCAATTGGCGCGCGGCGGTCAGGCCGGTCAGCGTCACGGTGATGTCGGCCGCCGCATCGCCATTCATGTCGATCAGCAGCTTGTCGCCCATCACGCGCGCCTCGCTGTTGTCGCTGCCCCCGGTGAAGGCGGCATCGCCGCGATAGGCAAAGCGCCCCACCGCCGGGGCCTGGACCACGATGAGATCGCCCTCCGCCGCGCCGCCATCCAGCGCGTTGAAGTCGGTGATGGTGTCAGCCCCCGTCTCGCCCGGGGTGAAGTGGAAGCGGTCCGCGCCGGCGCCGCCGGTCAGGATGTCGCTGGCGCCCAGGCCGAAGATCGCGTCCGCCGCCGTGCCGCCCACCAGGCGATCCCCGAGCGCGGTGCCGCGCAAGGTGACGGAGGCGCCGCTGCCCGCTGGGTCATCATCGATGATGCTCCCCTGCGCCGTGCCGCGCAGGATGCTGGCGCCCACGGGATTGCTGAGCTGGATGGTGAAGCCCTCATTCGCCTCATCCACCGCGTCGCCCGCGATGTTGACGCGGATCAGCTTGGTCTGCTCGCCCACCGCAAAGGTGACGCTGCCCTGGGCCGCGGCGAAATCCGCCGCATCCGCCGTGCCCGCCACCGTGCGCCAGGCGACCGAGACGGCCTCCGTCGCGGGTGCGGAGAGGCTGACCTCAAAGCTGGCCTGGGCGGTCCCGCCGCCACCCTCCGGCATGTCGAAGGTGATGGGCCGCAGATAGGCCATCTTGTCCTCATTCACCGAGCGCCAATCATCCTTCAGGATGCCGCCGGTGTCGCCGGAATTCGGGTTCCAGGACCAGAAGGTCCAGCTGATGCCGAGCTGCCCCGACGCCAGGTCATTCGTGCCGTTATTGTCGAAATCGCCTGAGAGGTAGGAGGTGATGGCCTCGAACCAGGGCGCGTCCTTCGGATCGCGCAGCTTGGTGCCGAACTCGCCGAGGTAGATGGGCGCGATGCCCTCCTTGAAGATATAGCCCCACATCTGGTCGAACTTGGCCGGCAGGTTGTCCGGGAAGGCCGGATCCTTGAACCAGGGCTGCTCGTAGATCGAGTTCGGATAGTCATGCGGCGAATAGACCAGCTTGTTGGGCACATCGAGCTCGATCGGCCGGTCCCGCACGCCCATCAGGTTGCCGCCCCACCAGTAGTTGTTCCCCTGGTAGGAGCCGACACCCTCGACGATGATGAGCCAGTTTGGATTGACCGCGCCGATGGCATTGCCGGCCAACTCCGCCGCCGCCGCCCAATCCCGCGGGCCGCCGCCGCCCCAGGTGCCGGCATGCGGCTCATTGTGCAGGTCGGCGCCGATCACGGCGGTGTTGTCGGCATAGCGCTGGGCCAGCATCTCCCAATCATCCACCCAGGCGGCCTCGGTGTATTTCGAATCGTACCAAAGCCCGTTGGGCGAGGTGCCGGCGCCCGCGTCGCTGCGATGGTGATCCAGGATGACGCGCAGGCCGATCTCCTCGGCATAGGCGAGGATCTTGTCCATCACCTGCAGGGGCGTCAGCCCGCGCAGGTCGGCGTTCTGGCTGTAGTCAATGCCGCGCGCCTCGCGGGTGGAATGCAGCATTTCGCTGGAGAAGGGCAGCCGGATGGCGTTGAAGTCCAACTCCACCATCTGCTGCATCATTTCCTTGTAGCCGCGCGTCCAGAGCCCGTTGGGCGACATGTTCTCGCCCTCGAAGCCGAACCAGTTCACGCCCGCGATCTGCACATTGCGCCCTGCCCCATCCACGATCTGGTTGCCCAGCGTGCTGAGCCAGCCGCCGCCCTCGGCCGGGTTGCCTTCCTGGATCGAGGCATCACGGATGCTGATCGTGGGCAGGTCGTCATTGCGGATGGTCCCGGTGCCCGTACCGGTCCCGATGGTGGCGCCCGTGGGGGCGGAGAGTGTCAGGCTCAGCGTCTCATTCGCTTCCACCACCGTATCGCCGCGCACCGCCACCGTGACCGTCTTGGAGGTCTCGCCCGCCGCGAAGGTCAGCGTGCCGCCAGCGGCGGTGTAGTCCGACCCAGCCGTGGCGGTGCCGTTGGCCGTGGCATAGGCGACCGAGACCGGGCCCGCTGCGGGCGCCGAGAGCGAGACGGTGAACACCAGATTGGCCGTGCCACTCGCGCCCTCGGCCACCGAGGCCGCGCCCACGGACAGGCGGGGCAGCGCCACGCCCGCATCATCATTGATGATGGTGCCCACCGCCTGGCCATCGCGGATGCTGGCGCCCGAGGCGCTGGAGAGGGTGAGGTTGAAGCTCTCATTCGCCTCCACCACCCGATCCCCCGTGACGGCCACCTGCACAAGCTTGGAGGTCTCACCCGCGGCGAAGGTCAGGCTGCCTGTCTTGGCGGTGTAGTCCGAGCCCGCCGTCGCTGTCCCGTTGGAGGTGGCGTAGTTGACCGTGACGGGCGTGCTGGAAGCGGCCGAGAGGGTGACGGCAAAGCTCATATTGGCGCTGCCGCTGGCGCCCTCGGTGATCGAGGCATCGGCCACGGCCAGGCTCGGCGTGGTGCTCGCGGGCGCGCCGTTCAGCACCAGGCCCGTGACCGAACCCGCCGGCCCGCCCGAGGCCTGAAAGCCGAAGCTGGTCTCGCCGCCCGCCGGCACGCGCGCATTGTGGGCCAGGTTCCGGATCACATAGAGATCGCCGACATGGCTGACGATTTCGGCATTCCAGATGTTGGTGATCGTGAAGGGCGCGCGGAATTGTGCCGTCCAGCCATTCAACGCCTGCGCGCCCGCCTCGACGGTCATCGCGGCGGTGAAGCCCGCCCCCCAATTGCTGGAGATGCTGTATTCCAGACCTCCGGCGGGTGCCGGCGCCGCCCTGTCGTCATTGGTGATGGTCGCCACGGCCGCACCATCGGCGATGGTGGCGCCCGTCGGGCTGGTGAGCCGCAGGGCGAAGGCCTCATTGCCCTCGACCAAGGTATCGCCTCGCACCACGACCTGGATGGTCTTTGAGGTTTCGCCCGCTGCGAAGCTCAGCGTGCCGCTTTCCGCGGTATAGTCGGAGCCGGCGCGGGCCGTGTCATCGGCGGTGGCATAGGCCACGGTGACCGGGCCGGCGGCGGCGGCGGAAAGCGTCACCGTGACATTCATCAGCTTCGTGCCGGAATCGCCCTCGGTGATGCTGGCATCGGCGATGGAGAGCGTCGGCAGGGGTGCTGCGTCATCATTGGTGATGGTCGCGACGGCCTCGCCATCCGCAATCACCGCGCCGGTGGGATTGGTCAGGTTGACCCTGAAGCTCTCATTCGCCTCGCTCGTCCTGTCACCGGTGATCGCAACCTGGATGGTCTTGGACGTCTCGCCCGCCGCAAAGCTCAGCGTGCCGCTCTGGGCCGAATAGTCGGAACCCGTAGTGGCGGTGCCATTGGCCGTGGCGTAGCCCACCGTGACAGGGCCGGCGGCGGGCGCCGAGAGCGTCACGGTCAGGTTCATCAGCTTGGTGCCGGAATTCCCCTCGGTGATGCGGGCATCGGCGATGGACAGGGTCGGCAGCGCGGCCGCGTCGTCATTGGTGATGGTGACGATGCCCACATCATCGGCGATGGTCGCATTGGTCGGCGCGGAGAGGCGAATGCGGTAGGTCTCGGTCGCCTCGACCACCCTGTCGCCATTGATGTGGGCATGGATGGTCTGACGCGTCTCGCCCGGCGCGAAGGTGACGGTGCCGGACAGCACCTCGTAATCCACATCGCCGATCGCCGTGATGTCCTCGCTCGTGTAGCGGACCGTGACCGGCTGGGTGGACGCCTTGGAGAGCGTCAGCACGATGCGCATATGGGTGAGGTCGGCATCGCCCTCGGTGGTCAGGTAGTCGGTGATGGAAATGCTGGGCGGCGTCGCGGGGGACGCGTCCACGTCATTATCGGCGATGGTGCCGCTGGCGCTGCCGTCCAGGATCCGCGCGCCGCGCGCGTCGGAGAGTTGCATGGTGAAGGCTTCGCGCAGCTCCACCAGGCGGTCGCCCAGCACCGGCACGCTCACGGTCTTGCGCGTCTCGCCCGGGGCGAAGGTGACGCTCCCCACGCTTGCCGTGAAATCCTCGCCTGCGCGCGCGGTGCCGTTGAGCGTGGAATAGCTGACGCTGACCGGCGTGGCCGAAGCGGCCGAGAGGCTGACGGTAAAGACCATCAGCGCGCTGCCCGTATCTCCTTCGGTCACCTGCGCGTCGCTGATCGAGACCGCGGGCAGCGCGGGCGCCGCATCGAGTGCCGCCTGCCACTCGGCCCTCAGGCCTGGGTCGCGCGCCACGATGTTGCTCATCGTCAATTCGCCGAGACCCACGCCGGTCAGCGTGTAGCTTTGCCGGTTGCCCTCAATGGTGATGACGGTCGAGCCGCTCACTTCGGACAGGACGATCTCATGCGCCTTGAACCACCCGAAATCCAATCGGTCGGCGGCAGGATCGAAGTCGAGGCGGGTGCTCACATTGTATTGCCAATCAATCACATGGGTGACGCCCGCACCGCCGGCGGGCGGGGCGCCCGGGCCGGCACTGGTTGGCCAGGCCGTGGTGCCGGCGATGGGCAGCCCCTGCGGCTGCACCTGGCTGTCCGGCACCGGGCCGAGGCCGAGCTGGAGGTGCACCCGGTCCTCCCGCACCTCGGCCGGATAGAACAGGAAGTTCTGGACGGTCAGCTCCGCCTTGGTGACGCCGAGCAGAATCAGCGCCTGGCCGGTGCCGGCATTGGCGATGATGACGCCCTCGGCACCATCGGTCATCGAAATCTGCTCGCGCGAGCCATAGAAGCGGAAATCCACCACATCGGTGGCCGGGTTGAAGCTGACGCGATCCACCTGCCCCAGCTCATGCGAGCGCGCATAGACGGTGTTCGGCCGCAGCGTGATCCCCTGCTCCCAGGCCAGCGCGCCGCTCAGGCATTGCCGCAGATGGTCGTTCTCGATCGGCGTGAAGCTGTTGATGGTCAGCTGCCCGAGCGAGACGCCCTGGATGATGATCGTCTCGCCCGACCAGGGGTCCATGAAGCCCACGCCGGTCGGCGTATCAACGACGATGAAATTGTGGACCGACACACCGCCGAAATCGAGCTTGTCGCGCGCAGGGTCGAAGCCTGTGATGTCGGCGCCGGAGGTGCTGACGGCGATGATACGCCCCGGTGTGGCGGTGGAAGCGTCGGACAAAATCGTAACTCCTGGTCGGGAAGGGCTGTGCCGGGGGGGGGGAGGGCCGCGCGCTGCTGATATCGCGCCCCGAGGCGGCCAGGGCGCGCCAATCGGCGAAGCGGGCCGTAAACTCGACGAGCGCGGCGCTCGTTGCGCAACCGACGGCGCTTGCCGCTGGGATGCGCTGCCGCTAGTTCCGAAAGCGCGCTTCCCGTGCCCCGGGCGTGAAGCCGAATGATGTCAGAGGGAGCTTCATGGTGGACAGGACGCGGCACAGCCCCTTGCCGGCGAGCGGGGATGCGCTGCCAGGGCTGCGGCGCTTGCAGGCCGCTGCCCTCGCGGTCTTCGTCCTGGTGGACCTGACGGCGCATGTCAGCGTCTACGCCACCTTCGGCGCGGCACTCGGCATCGCCCTGCTGCTGGAACCGGTCATGCTGGGCCTGGCCCTGGTTCTTCTGGCGCTGCTCGAACGCGGTCCCGCCGAAGGCCGGATCAGCCCGCGCATCCTGCCGCGCGTCATCGGGCCGAGCCTCGTAGCCGCATTGATTGTCACCGGTGCCGGCGTGGTGCTGCGCGGTTTCTTCGCGCTGGACTTCGACCCTCGCTCCGGCCCACGCGGCACGCTGACCGCGCTGATCTACCATTTCCTGCTCTTCGTGATCTGGAGCGTGATCTGCTTCTGGATGCGCAGCGAAATGGCGCGCCAGGCCGAGCGCGATCGCGCGGCTTTGGCCGAAGCCCAGGCGATGCGCGCGGAGCTGGAGCGGCTGCGCCTGCAGATCGACCCGCATTTCCTGTTCAACGCGCTGAACGGCATCGGCGAGGAAATCCCCGAGAACCCGGGCGCCGCACTGGCCATGCTGCGCAACCTCTCGGTCTTCCTGCGGCAATCCCTCGCCGGAATCGACTCGCCGATCGGCACGGTGGCCGCCGAGGCCGAAGCGCTTTCGGCCTATCTGCAGGTGCAGCGGGCGCGCTTCGGAGCCCGGCTGAAACTGCATCTGGAGGTGGCGCCCGAAGCCGCAGCGCGGCGCCTGCCCAGCCTGCTGCTGCAACCGCTGGTGGAGAACGCGATCAAGCACGGGCGACGCGATCCCGCGCTGGAGGTCAGCATCGAGATCCGCGCGGCGGGCGATGGGCTGGACGTGCTGGTGACCAATCCCGGCACCCTTCCGCCGGAAGGCGAGGGCCGCACCGGCCTGGGCCTCGCCAATATCCGCAGCCGGATTGCGCTGCATTATCCGGGGCGGAGCCGGTTCGACCTGCGCGCGGTGAATGGCGTGGTGACCGCACAGTTGCGGCTTGAGGGCGAGCCTTGCTCCGCGCCGTAATCGTGGATGATGAGCCACTGGCCATCCGCGCCCTGCGCAGGCTGCTGGCAGCCCATGCCGAGGTCGAGGTGGTCGGCACGGCGGACAGCCTGCCAGCGGCGCTGGACATCATCCGCGCCACCCAGCCCGAGCTTCTGCTGCTCGACATCGAGCTGGGTGGCGGCAATGGCTTTGATCTCCTGGCGCAGTTGGAGCCGCCACCGCGGATCGTCTTCGTGACCGCCCATGCCCAGCATGCGGTGGATGCCTTCGCCGTGGCCGCGGTGGACTACCTGCTGAAGCCGGTCCAGCCGGAACGCCTGGCCGAAAGCCTGGTGCGCGTCGCCGCCGCGGGGCCCCCGCGCCGGGCGCTCACCCTTCGCACACCGAGCCGCACGGTTGTGGCGGAACCCGGCGAATTGGCAGCCCTCTGCGCTGAAGGGGACTTCACGCGCATCCACCTCGCGGACCAGCCGAGCCTGCTCATCCTGCGGACCCTGACCCAGTTCGAGGAGGCCCTCCCCCGGCCGCCCTTCGCGCGGGTCGGGCGGTCGGTCATGCTCAACCTCGAGCGGGTTCGGCATGTCGCGTCCCGCGGGCGGGACCAGAACGAGGTGGTGCTGGACGGGCTGGAGGCGCCCCTGCCGCTCGGTCGGGTCGCGACACTGCGCCTGCGCGCAGCGCTGGCCAGGCTCTCCCGGCCAGCCTGACGGCGCGCGGCACGGGCCGGCGTCAGCCCTCTTCGAAGCGCAGGTTGCGGGCGCGGATCAGCCCGCTCCACTTGGCGCCCTCGGCCGTCACGAATTGCTGCGCGCGCTCGACGCTCGTGCCCTCGGCCAGGAAGCCGAATTCCTGGATGCGCGCCTGCACATCGGCCTGGCCCAGCGCGTGCAGCGCCACCTGGTTGAGGCGCCGCACCGCCGCATCCGGCGTGCGGGCGGGCACCCACCAGCTCACGAAGCTATAGGCCTCGAAGCCGGGCAGGATGGTCTCGCCCATCATGGGCACCTCGGCGATGGCCGGCACGCGGCGGCTGGTGGTGACGGCGAGCGCCCGCAGGCCCCCCTGCCGGATCTGCCCGAGTGCGGCGGCGAGGTCCGCGAACATGAAGTCCACCGTGCCGGCGCGGATGTCGGTCAGCGCGGGCGCCGTGCCGCGATAGGGCACATGCGTCATCTGCGCGCCGCTGAGACTGGCATAGAGCTCGGCCGCCATCTGGTGCGGCGTGCCGATGCCGGCCGTGGCGTAGTTGAAGCGGCCCGGGCTGGCGCGCAGCACCCGGTCCCACTCGGCGACGTTCTGTGCCGGGAAGTTCTCCCTGACAACGAGGACGAGCGGTGTCACGGTGAGGATGGAGACGGGGCGGAAATCCTCGATCCGGTAGCCGGGCTCGCGCGCCATGAAGGGCGCCAGCACGGCCGAGATGGCGGCGAGGAACACCGCATGCCCATCGGCCGGCTGCTGCGCCGCGTAGCGCGCACCCACCATGCCGCCGGCGCCGGGGCGATTCTCCACCACCATCGGCTGTCCCAGCATCTGCTGCACATGCGGCGCCATGGCGCGCGCCAGGATGTCGGGGCTGCCGCCGGGCGCGAAGGGGTTGATCAGCCGCACCGGCTGGCTGGGCGACCAATCCCCCGCTTGGGCCAGGGCCGGCCCGGCCAGGAGGGTGGGCGCCAGGAGGGTGGGCGCCAACAGGGCGGCGCGGCGGGTGAAGGGGCGCATCCATGGACTCCGTGTCATCTTCCGGCAGCTACTGGGGCCAAGCCGCGCACAATGCAAGCGAGCATTTCCGGGGGCTTGCGCCATGCGGCGCTCCATGACAGTCCCGCCACATGACGCATCCAGGTGCCCAATGACCCCGCCCGATCCCGTGACGCTCGCCATCCTGAAGGGTCGCCTCGAGCAGATCGCCGACGAGATGGACGCGACGCTCTATCGCAGCGCCTTCAACCCCATCATCGCCGAGGCGCGGGACGCCTGCCACGGCATCTACCACCCGACCAATGGCGACACGCTGGTGCAGGGCACGCAGGGGCTGCCGATCTTCGTGGGCGCCATGTCCTTCGCCGTGCGCGCCGTGATCGAGAAGGTGGCGCGGGAGGGTGGCCTCGATCCCGGCGACACCTTCCTCTTCAACGACCCCTATGCCGGCGGCACGCATCTGAACGATTTCCGCCTGGTGCGGCCCGTCTTCCATGAGGGGCAGCTCTTCTGCTGGCTGGCGAGCGTGGGCCACTGGCTCGACATCGGCGGCAATGTGCCCGGGAACTTCAACGCGCGGGCCACCGAAAGCCACCAGGAGGGCGTGCGCTTCCCGCCGGTGAAGCTGATCCGCGCGGGGCGGCTGGATCAGGATATCCTCGACATCCTCGCCGCCAATTCGCGCGTGCCGCAATCCAACTGGGGCGACCTGAACGGCCAGCTGAACGCGCTCGACCTCGGTCAGCGCCGGCTCGATTCGCTCCTCAACGAATATGGTGCGGCCGTGCTGGAGGGCGCCTGGTCCGCCCTGCTCGACCGTGCCGAGGCGCTGATGCGGGCCGAGATCGCATCCCTGCCCGATGGCACCTATGCCTTCGAGGATTTCCTCGACAATGACGGCATCAGTGACGCGCCGCTGCGCATCGCGCTCGACATGACGGTGGAGGGCGATGCGCTGCACCTCGATTTCTCGCGCAGCTCGGATGCCTGTGCCGGGCCGCTCAACATCGCGCGCGCCACCGCCATCGCCTGCTGCTATGTCGCGCTCAAGCACGCCTTTCCGGAGGTCCCGGCCAATGCCGGCGTGCTGCGCGGCGTGCGCTTCACCCTGCCCGAGACCTCCTTGCTCAGCGCCGAGGCGCCGCGCCCCGTCGGGGGCTACACCGAAACCATCCTGCGCGTCATCGGTGTGGTCTTCGGCGCGCTGGCAGAGGCCGACCCGTCCCGCGCCACAGCGGCGCCTTTCGGCACGATCAACGCGCTCTCCATGGCGGGTGCGCGGGCCAATGGCGCGCGCTTCGTGCTGTTTTCCTTCTTCGGCGGCGGCCTTGGCGGCAACCCCGAAGGCGATGGCCTGACGCATGCCAACAACCCGATCAGCACCGCCACCATGCCCCCCGCCGAGATCCTGGAAGCCGCCCACCCCGTGATGTTCACGCAATGGGCGCTGCGCCCGGATAGCGCGGGCGCCGGTCAGCATCGCGGCGGCCTCGGCGCCGTCTATGAGATCGAGACGCTCGCACCCGGCACCACGGAGGTCTTCCTGCTGGGCGAGCGCGGCCGCTTCGCGCCCTTCGGCGTGGAGGGCGGCGGGCCTGCGGCGCTCAACCGCTTCAGCTGGACCACGGATGGCGCGGCCTGGCACACGCCGCCGCTCGCCAGCAAGGTCGTGGGCGTGGAGCTACCGAAGGGCGGCCGCGTCCGGCTGGAGACGCCCGGCGGCGGCGGCTGGGGCGACCCGGCCAAACGCGACGCGGACGCCCGCGCGCAGGACCGCCGCCAGGGCTATGTGACATGAGCGCGATCATCGGCGTGGATGTCGGCGGCACCTTCACCGACCTGTTCCTCTTCGACCCCGCGAGCGGCGCATTCCGCACCGCCAAGGTCCCCTCGCAGCGCGGCGACGAGGCGGCGGGCTTCCTGCAAGGCCTCTCGGCACTCGGCGATGTCGCAAGCTTCGGCGCCATCGTTCACGGCACCACCGTCGGCACCAATGCGCTGCTCGAGCGCAAGGGCTGCCGCCTGGGCGTCATCACCACCCAGGGCTTCCGCGACGTGCTGGAAATGCGCCGGCGCGATCGCCCGCGCGCCTGGGGCCTCTGGGGCAATTTCACCCCGATCGCCGAGCGCGCTTTGCGCCGCGAGGTGCCCGAGCGCACGCTGGCCGATGGCAGCATCCACACGCCGGTGGACACGGGCGCCGTGCGCGCGGCGGCAACCGCGCTGCTGGCCGAGGGGGCGGAGGCGGTGGCCCTCGTCTTCATCAACAGCTACGCCAACCCCGCGAATGAGCGCGCGGCGGCCGAGGTGCTGCGCGCCGCCTGGCCCAACGCCCATGTCAGCGTCTCCAGCGAGATCCTGCCCGAGATCCGCGAGTTCGAGCGCGCGAGCACCACGGCGCTGAACGCCTATCTCCAGCCCAAGGTGGCCGACTACCTGGAGCGGCTGGAGGGTGCCTTGGCCAGCCGGCGCTTCGCCGGGCGCTTCCACATCGTGCAGTCCAATGGCGGCATCATGTCCACGGCACGGGCGCGGGCGACGCCGGCGCGCACCGCGCTCTCCGGCCCCGCGGCAGGCGTGATCGCGGCGGCGGCCATCGCGCGCGCGGCGGGCTTCGCCCATGTCATCACCGGCGACCTCGGCGGCACCTCCTTCGACGTCTCGCTGGTGGTGGGGGGCGAGATGGCGCTCGCCGCGCAGACCACGGTGGATTTCGGCCTCGTCATCCGCAGCCCGATGATCGAAATCACGACCATCGGCGCGGGCGGCGGCTCGATCGCGCGGGTGGATGCGGGCGGGCTGCTCCAGGTGGGGCCCGAGAGCGCCGGAAGCCGCCCGGGCCCGGTCTGCTATGGCCAGGGCAACACGCGTCCCACACTGACCGATGCGAACCTCGTGCTCGGCCGCATCAACGCGGCGCGGCCGATTGGCGGCGCGCTCGCCCGGCTTGACCTGGAGGCGGCGGAGGCGGCCATCCTCGAACATGTGGGTAAGCCGCTTGGCCTGGACGCCGCCAGCGCGGCGGAGGCCATCATCCGCGTGGCCAATGCGCGGATGGCGGGCGCGATCCGCCTCGTCTCCATAGAGCGCGGGCATGACCCGGGCGAGTTCGCATTGCTTCCCTTCGGCGGCGGTGGCGCGCTGCATGTGGGGGCATTGCTGCGAGAGGTCGGGCTGCGCGCGGCACTGGTGCCGCGATTCCCGGGCATCACCTCGGCGCTGGGCTGCGTGCTGGCCGATGTCCGGCACGACGCGACGCGCACGCTGAACCTCGACCTCGCCGGCCTCGATGCCGCTTCCCTGAGCCGGCATCTGGCCGAGACGGCGGCGGCCACGCGCGCCGTGGTGGAGGATGCGGGCCTGCCTCTCACCGGCATCGAGAGCGTGTTTGAGCTGGACATGCACTATGTCGGCCAGACGCACAGCGTCGCGGTGCCGCTGCCGGGCGCGGAAGTGACGGAGGCCAGCATCCGCGCGGCTTTCGAAGCCGCCTATGGCCGCGCCTTCTCGCGCCTGCTGCCGGGTATCGCCGTGCGGATCCTGGGCAGCCGCGTCACCGCCATCGGCCGGCGCCCCGCCTTTGACATGGCTGCCCTCGCCCCGCCCGCGCAGGGCCGCACGACACCGGTGGAGGAGCGCCAGGTGCGCTTCGACGGTGCCTGGTGGCCGACGCCGGTCTACGCCCGGCTTGAATTGCCCGCCGGCCATGTGGTCCAGGGGCCCGCATTGCTGGAACAGGCCGACACCACCATCCTCGTCGAACCCGGCCTCAGCGCGCGCACCGACGCGCTCGGCAATTTGATCCTGGAGCGCGCATGAAGGACACGGCCCTGCTGCTCTGCGATTTGCAGAACGACTTCCTGCACCCGGACGGCGCCTATGGCCGCGCGGGCCAGGGTGCCGCCGCCATCGCGGCCCTGCCCGCGCGCCTGGCACCACTGGCACGGCACGTGCGCGCGGCGGGTGGTGTCGTCGTCTCGACCCATTTCACGCTGATCCCAGGGCGCGATGGCGAACCCATGGTGGACCCGCATCTGCGTCGGCTCCGCCCCTTCCTCGCGCGCGGGGATTTCGCGGCCGGCGGCTGGGGGCATGCGCTGGTGGATGCGTTGCAGCCGGCGGATTTCAGCGTGGAGAAGGTCGCCTATTCCGCCTTCCACCAAACGCGCCTTGAATGGGTGCTGCGCAAGGCCGGCGTCACGCGGCTGCTGGTCGCTGGCATCGTCACCAATGGCGGCGTCACCTCCACGGCGCGCGACGCGCATGTGCGCGAATATGAGGTGACGGTACTGAGCGATGGCTGCGCCGCCTTCAGCGACGCATTGCACGAGACGGCGCTCGCCAGCCTCGCCTCCATCGCGCGCATCACGACGGTGGCGGAGGCGATGGCTTGAGCATCCTGCGCGATGCGGTGATGCCGGAATTCACCACGCCCGTCCTCGTCATCGGCGGCGGGGCGGCCGGCTTGGTCGCGGCTCTGGCAGCCGCCGAAGGCGGGGCGGAGGTGGTGGTGCTGGAGCGCGACGCGCTGCCCCGTGGCTCCACCGCGCTTTCCGCCGGTCTGATCCCGGCGGCGGGCACGCGCTGGCAGAAGGCGGCGGGCATTGAAGATGACGCGGCCATCTTCGACGCGGACATTCAGAAGAAGGCGGGCCATGCGGCCGACCCGCGCGCGGTGGCCGCCATCACCCAAGCGGCGGCATCCACGCTCGAATGGCTGGCGGACCGCCACGGGCTCGACTTTTCATTGGTGCATGACTTCGACTATCCCGGCCATCGCCACCGCCGCATGCATGGCCTGAAGACCCGTGCGGGGGCCGAGCTGATGGACGCGCTGCTCACGGCGGCCGAGCGCGCCGGCGTCACGCTGCTGACCGGCGCCACCGCCACGCAGTTGCACGCCGATGCGACGGATGCGGTGCGCGCCGCCACCCTCGCCCGCCCCGATGGCAGCACGGAGCTGGTGGGCTGCGAGGCGCTGATCCTCGCCTGCTCGGGCTATGGCGGTGATCCGGCGCTGGTCGCGCGGCACATCCCCGAGCTCGCGCAGGCGGTCTATTTCGGCCATGCCGGCAATCGCGGCGACGCGCTGCGCTGGGGCGAGGCGCTGGGCGCCGCGACGCGGCATCTGTCCGGTCACCAGGGCCACGGCTCGGTGGCGCACCCCGCCGGCATCCTGGTCACCTGGGCGGTGATCATGGAGGGCGGCTTCCAGGTGAACCAGGCGGGCCGGCGTTTCTGGAACGAGGCCTCCGGCTATTCGGAGGCGGCGGCGGCGGTGCTGGCGCAGCCCGGCGGCGTGGCCTGGAACATCTTCGATGCGCGCATCGCCGGCATCGCCCGGCAATTCGAGGATTTCCGCCAGGCTGAATCGCATGGCGCCATCATCACCGCGGATACGCCGGAGGCGCTGGCGCAGCGCATCGGCCTCTCCGCGCTCGAGCTGCCGCCCACAACAGGAACGGATGGTTTCGGCCGCGACTGGTCAGCCATGCGGCCGCTGGCGCCCCCCTTCCATGCGGTGCGCGTGACCGGCGCGCTGTTCCACACGCAGGGCGGCCTGGTGGTGGATGAGGCAGCGCGTGTGCTGCGGCCGGACGGCCAGGCACTGCCCAACCTTTTCGCGGCCGGTGGGGCGGCCTGCGGCGTCTCGGGCCCGCTGGCCTCGGGCTATCTCTCGGGCAATGGGCTGCTGACGGCGGTGGTGCTGGGCCGGCTGGCCGGTCAGGCCGCCGCGCGACACGCGGCAGCGGCCTGACCAGCACCTCAGCGGCCCAGCCGCGCCATCTCCTGCCACAGCTGAACGGGACATTCGCCCGCGCTCGCCGCAGCCAGGCCGAACGCCGACGGGCGCAGATTGAGGCCAAGCGCATGGCCCAGGTGACCAGAGAGCTGGCGCCATCGGACCTGCCCGGCCGGCACCGCGACAAAGCCTCCCGCGTCGCGGAAGCGGGCGTGCTCGCCCCAGGCCTCGCGCACGACATCGAGATATTGCGGCCCGGGCGGCAGCAGCGCCACCTCCAGCCGGCAGGCGCCGCGCCGGAAGGCCTGCGCGGTGAAGGAACCATCGGCCAGCAGCGCAGCCTCGCCCAGGGGCTGCCAGCCCGCATCTTCCAGGCTTCGCGCCAGGCTGCCGGACGCGGCTTCCTGCGGCCCCAGGGGCTGGGTCAGCCCGCGCTCGAGCTTCAGGGCGAAACCCAGCGCCAGCATCAGCGCCAGAATCCACGGGAGCGACCTACGCATCGGCGGTGGCCTGCAGGACCGCCACGCAGAGCAGGGCGAACAGATTGGTCCCGAGCACGCCATGCCCCCAGCCATAAGCCAGCGGCGACCAGGCCAGCAGCATCAGCCGCAACAGGTTCAACGTGACCAGGATGAGCACGAGCGTAAGGATCGGGCCGGAGAGCGGGCACGCCTGCCCATCCGCGCGGCGCATCACCACCAGCGCCAGCAGCGCCGGCGGCAGGAAATGCACCATGGAACAGCCGGCCAGGACGGCGATGCCGTGGCCGTCCGGCATGCGCAGCACCGCGCCGGCCAGGCTCACCCCCGGCTCGAACCAGGTGAGCAGGGCGTGGGTCACCCAGGCTTCGGCGTGAGTCAGGCTGCTGAGGGCCTCCTGCCCCAGGACACCGCCCAGATGGATGGCGCCGAGCCCGGCCATGCCGATGGCCCCCCAGCGCGCCGCGCCGCGGCTGCGCCAGGCAACGGCCGCGCCCATCAGCACGAGCGCCAGGGCGGCAACCAAGGTCGAGGGCAGGAGGAGCAGGCCGGCGCAGATCGCCCCGGCGCCGCTTGGCGCACGGAGCTCGCCAGCCCGCGCACCGCGCCACAAGGCCTCCATCGCGGCCCAGAGGGCCAGGAGGTCGAGCGGGCCGATCCCGTTCATCGCCAGCAGCGCGGCCGGCCCCGCCTCGCGCAGGGCCAGTACCAGGGGGCCGAGCTGAAGGCTCAGCCAGCCCGCCAGCAGCAGGGCCAGGATCGTGCCGCCCTCTCGCCCGAAGCCAGGCTCAGGGACTCGCAGCCAGCGAGGCAAGGCGCGAGCGGTGACTGACATCAGGCTGCGGCCTTGTTGCGCCGCCGGCGCCACCAGCCCAGCACGCCGAGCAGAAGCGGCGAGCCCGCCACCGGGGCGGCGTTCACTGGCACGGTGACCGTCTGCGGCCCGGTTAGCGGGCCCAGCTTCGCGACTTCCGTCGGCGTGATCGCCTGGGTCCGGGTCGAAAAGGCGATCATGTTGAACTCGAAGGCGGGCGTGCTGCTGGCGAAGACCACGCGGTTGAACGAGGTCTCGCCATTGAAGTTGAAGTTCGCGAAATAGGTTCCCTTCGCGGCCTGATTGCCGTCCGGGTTGCTCGCGACATCCCGGCCGCTGACCTGCTCGACCAGGCGGTCATTGTTGTAGAAGGACAGCGTGTTGTAGCTGTCCACCGAGCCCCACATGACGCCGAAATACTGCTGGTTCTGGCCGTAGCTGATGGTGATGTCGCCGCTTGGCTGGGTGGCGAAGTAGTTGCGGCTCTCAATGCCGGTCGGCGTCCAGGGTGCCGCGGTGATGCCCGCCACATTGCCCATGTAGATGCCCGATGTGCCCGAATAGGTGATCACGCCGGCGCTGGAATCACTGCCGAAGCGCACGGTCTCCTGGCTCACCAGCCCCGATCGCTCCCCGGCGCCGAGGTCCAACAGGTTCACCGTCTCCGACTGCGCGACGCTGGTGAGGCTGGTGGACATGGTCACGTCGTCATTCGCCACGGCCTGTCGGATCAGGCTGAGCTGCCAAGCCAGGGCGCAGGGCGCGAGGGCGATCCCCCAGCGGTGGTTGAGTTGCATCTGTCAGGCCTCTCCCGAAGGGAGTTCCCCTTCATTGGGGGCTCCGCGCAGGGGCAGGGCAAGGCGCGTGCCGTCGCAGCCTGCGAATCTCAGCGCAGGCTGCGGAGGCTCCGCTCCGCCTGGCGGCGCAGGGCGACGAGGATGGGCTGCACCACCGCGGCCTGGGTGAAGGCGCTGCCCCATTCGCTGCTGTCCACGCCCAGCACGAGGAGGTTGGGACGCAGCTGCGCCAGGCAGGCCGGCGGCTGAGCAACCGGGCCACCCGCCGCGGCCGGCTGGCAGGCGGGCAGGCCCTGCAGCAATTGCCAGGCCTGATCGGTCGCCACGATGGCGCGGTTCAGCTCATCCAGCTCATAACCGGCCGTCGGCGCACCGAGACGCATCACGCGGATCTCCGCGCCGATCTCGATGCGCAGGCTGCGAAGATCGGTGCGCGTCAGGCCGGCGTCGAGGGTCTCGATCAGGCGCGCCACCCAAAGGCGAAGCTCGGCCGGACCTGCCTCGGCACGCGCGAAGGGATAGGCCGCGGGAAGGACGAAGGTCAGGCCCAGGCAGACGGTGCGAATGGTCCTTCGAATCATCTCGGCGGCTCCGACCTTTGGCCCGTTCTGTCGCAGGCATGACGCCAGCGTATGACACCCAGCCCGGATGCTGTCCGACGCGACGGCAGGCGACGGGTTTTGCCAGAATGCGGCTGCGGGTTCTTCCCGGCAAGGGAACGTCCCTGCGACCGCCCTCCTCCCGATGCGAGCCGGCACCGTCCTGGAGAGCAAGAAAATGAGGCCGTGCGCAGGAGGGAACAAGCTCGTCCCGCGCAGGCTCAACCGCCGGCGCTGCCGCCGGATCGGCCATCCCCTACCCGGCCTCGGTCACTTTCACGCGGAACAAGCGCGCCGAGCGAGATCGCGCCCCAGGTGCCGCCCCCATCAAGCGCCAGGATCCGCTTTGGGCCCGGGTCGAACAGGTGCGCTTCACGTTCCAGGGCGGGCGCCATCTCGTTCATGCCGACAGGGTTTCCCGCCAGAGGCGCAGCACGGTGAGCATCTGGGCGCGGTCCTTTTCGCGCTCCCCTTCGGAGAGTGCATCGTGAGCGATGAGGCTCGGGTGCTGGAAGCGCGCATGGTCGCGCTGCGGGGCGCGCCGCCAGCCCTGAGCGATGCGCTCCGCCATCCATCGCCCTTGCTCGATACGGGCAGGGCGGTCCAGCTGCTGAAGGGGCGAAGCTTCGCGGCCATTCATCAGCTTCGCGAAGATCTGCCGCGCGGCGTGCAGAAGGTGATCCCGCGGATGCTGAGCGTGAGCCCGTCCGACCGCTTCCCGAGCAACGTCGTGGCCATCGAGGTCCTGCGGAAAGCCTTGGCCGGCGAAGCCGCAGGGGCGGTGCGCCGGCTCCTTTCCCATGCGCGCGCGGATGAGGCCACGGTGCGTGCCCTGGCCGCGGGGCCGGAGGCGCGGCACACGCCGAGGCTTGGCGCGGCGCCGTCTCCCCACCCCGCAACCGGAGATGCGCGGTGAAGGCTGGCCGCCAGCCGGCGCGGGGCTGGGAGGACGCTTCTGTGGATGTGAAGGCGTCCTTCGCACGACGCGCTGCCCCGAGCCCACCGGCGGAGCTGGAGGACACCGCAGAGCGAGATCTGACCGTGATCCGGAGCCGCGGCCTGGCCGATTTGGCCACCGCCATGTGCCGTGTTGCGAAGGGGCTGCGACCGGAGCTGTTTGGTGTCCCCGGATACTGGTGACGACCGCCCTGGTTCACGTCACGCCGGTCAACATCAGCCCAAACCGACCCTGAGTTATGCCGAGCCTTGGTCCGAGCGTTCACCGCCAGGCGGATCCGCCCGCCATCGTGGCGGGCGGCAAGGGGGAGGACCTAACCTGCCCTCGGAGTGACCATGGCGAGCGACGGCGGTGGCTCCACTTCCTGGCCTCCTGGCGCCACAGCCTCGATCCCTGAGCCCAGGACCCGCATGGCCTCGAAGTGCGAGAGAAACACCTGGCCATGGAAGTGCTCGAAGAAGTCCGACCGCTTCAGCGCATCCATCACCGGCCCCTTCACCTCCGACAGATGGAAGCCGACGCTGGCGGTGCGCAGGCGATCCGCGATCGCCTCCAGGCTTTCCAACGCGCTGGCGTCAATCAGGTTCACCGCCGGGCACATGAGGATGACGTGCCGCACAGCCGGGCGCGCCGCGACCTCGGCATAGATGCGGTCCTCAAGATAGCGCGCATTGGCGAAGTAAAGGCTCTCATCCACGCGCAGCGAGAGAATGGCAGGCTCGGTGATCACCGCGTGCCGGTCCACATTGCGAAAATGCTCGGTGCCCGGCACCTGGCCCACGATGGCCATGTGCGGTGTGCTTGTGCGCCACAGGAACAGCAGAAGCGAAAGGGCGACGCCGGCGACGATCCCGGCCTCCACGCCGACGAAGAGGACCAGCAGGATGGTCGTGGCCATCGCCGCGAAATCCGGCTTGGAATAGGCGTAGGTGCGCCGGATGGCCTTCAGATCCACCAGCGACAGCACCGCCACGATGATCGTCGCCGCCAGCACCGCCTGCGGCAGGAAACGGAATAGCGGCGTCAGGAACAGCGTGGCGGCCAGGATGCCGAGCGCGGTGATGGCACCCGCCAAGGGCGTCTCGGCGCCCGCGTCGAAATTCACCACCGATCTGGCAAAGCCGCCGGTGACTGGATATCCGCCCGACAGCGCCGCGGCGATGTTGGAGGTGCCGAGGCCCACCAGCTCCTGATTGGCCTCGATGCGCTGGCGCCGCTTGGCCGCCAGCGTCTGCGCGACAGAGACCGATTCCACGAAGCCGACCAGGCTGATCAGCAGTGCGGCCGGGAGCAACTGCGCCCAAAGATCGGCGTCGAACACCGGCAGCGCGAAGGGCGGCAGGCCCGCCGGGATTTCGCCCACGATCTTCACTCCCTGCCGATCCAGCCCGAAGACGACCACGAGAAGAATGGAGACCACGATGGCCACGAGCGGCCCTGCCTTGGCCAGCAGATCCGCCAGACGGGGCTTCAGGCCCAGCCCGATCAGCCGCGGCTTCAGCTGCTTGCGCACCCAGAAGAGAAACGCCACGGCACCGACACCGATGAGCAAGGTGAAGATGTTGGTGGCGGTGATCTGGCCCAGAATGCCTTGAACAATCCGCGGCAGCGTATCGCCCTCCGCGCGGATGCCCAGGATATGCTTGAGCTGGCTGGCCGCAATCAGGATGCCAGACGCCGTGATGAAGCCCGAGATCACCGGATGGCTGAGGAAATTCGCGAGGAAGCCCAGCCGCAGCACCGCCATCGCAACCAGGATGAGGCCCGACAGGAAGGCGAGCGTCACCGCCGCGGCGAGATAGGCGGCGCTGCCCTGCGCCGCGATGGGGGCCAGCGCCGCCGCCGTCATCAGCGACACCACGGCCACGGGCCCCACGGCGAGCGTGCGGCTGGTGCCAAAGACGGCGTAGGCGACCAGGGGCAGGATGGAGGCATAGAGCCCGACCACGGGTGGCAGGCCGGCCAGCATGGCGTAAGCCAGGCTCTGCGGGACCAGCATGATGGTGACGATCACGGCCGCGAAGAGATCGTTCACCGCCTCGCCGCGCGTGTAGCGCGGCGCCCATTCCAGAATGGGGAAAAGGCGTTGCAGGCGCTGGCTCATCTCACGCCGCCATCCGGGGCTTCGCCATCCATTCGCGCCCACGCAGCATGGCCTGCCAATAGATCGGCGGCAGCATACGCTCCTTCAGAAGCCAGGCCAGGTGGCTGGGTTGGGTGCCGTCGATCAGCCAGGCCGGAAAGCTCGGCAGCAGCTTGCCGCCATAGCCGAACTCAGCGAGGACGATCCTGCCGCGCTCGACGGTGAGCGGGCAGGAGCCATAACCGTCATAGACCGCATCGGCTTCGGCGGTGCCACCCAGATCCTTGAGGAGGTTGTGCGCCACCACCGGCGCCTGCTTGCGCGCGGCCGCCGCCGTCTTGGCATTGGGCGCATTGCACGCGTCGCCCAGGCCATAGACGCCCGGAAGCGTCTTGTGGCGCAGCGTCGCCTGATCAACATCGACCCATCCGGCCGAATCCGCCAGCGGCGAGACACGGATAAAGTCCGGCGCCATCTGCGGCGGCACGGCGTGCAGCATGTCGAACTCGCACTCAACGACAGTCTTCGCGCCATCGCCATCGGTGCGGGTAAACCAGGCGCGTCGTGCTGGGCCATCGACCCGCGTCAGCGTATGTTGGAAATGCAGCTGTGCCCGGTAGCGCTCGATGTAGCGCATCAGCGCCGGGACATATTCCTTCACGCCGAACAGCACCGCGCCGGCATTGTAGAAGTCGATCGAGATGTCCTTGAGCCGCCCGCTGCGCAGCCAATGGTCGGCCGAGAGATACAGCGCCTTCTGCGGCGCGCCGGCGCATTTGATCGGCATCGGCGGCTGGGTGAAGACAGCGCGGCCTGACTTCAGGCCCTGTACGCATTCCCAGGTATAGGGCGCCAGGTCATAGCGGTAGTTGGAGGTCACGCCGTTGCGGCCCAGGGTTTCCGAAAGCCCCTCGATGCCGTCCCAGTTCAGCTTGAGGCCGGGTGCGACAACGAGGGCAGTGTATTTCACCACGCGGCAGCCATCGAGGATGACAGCGCGCTTCTCGGGCTCGAAGGCAGCGACCGCAGCCTTGATCCAACGCACGCCGGGCGGGATCAGCGAGGCCATCGTCTTCGCCGTCGTCGCTGGATCAAAGATGCCGGCGCCGACCATGGTCCAGCCGGGCTGGTAGTAGTGGATTTCGGCCGGGTCGATGATGGCGATGTCGAGGTCGGGCTGGCGCGACTTCAGGCTGGACGCGAGGGATACGCCGGCAGCGCCACCGCCGATGATGACCACGGTATGCGTGGCGTCGGACACATCCGTCGGCGTGCGCCCACCATTGGCGATCCGACGCGCGACGGCCCCCATGTCGTAGCCTGCCGCCTTGGTGGCGCCGATGATCTCCGTCAAAGGTCGGCCCTGGGCTGCCTCTGAGAGCGACCACAGGGTGGCCGAGCGTGTGCCGGTTCGGCAGTACGCGAAGACCGGCTTCGGAAGGCTGGCCATGAGCGCCCCGAAAGCTGCGGCGTCGCTGTCCTGCACCTGGCCGGAGATGACCGGCTGATAGGCAGCCTGCAGGCCGGCAGCCGTGGCGGCAGCCTCCATCTCCGGGAAGCTCGGCTGGTCAGCGCCCTCGCCGTCCGGCCGGTTGCAGATGATGGATCGGAACCCGGCGGCCGCGATGCCTGGCAGGGCCTCCGGTAGGATTTGCTCCGATACCGAGAGGGTCGCGTTGATTTGCTTCGCCTGCATGGCTGCTTCTCCCAGAGATTTTGGCCGCTGCGGCGGCGTGTCCTAAAGTGTGTTGACGGGCAGTTTGAGGAAGACGCGTCCGTTCTCGTCAGGCGGCGGCAGGTTGCCTGCCCGCATGTTGACCTGCAGCGAGGGCAGGATCAGCCGCGGC
>JAESGN010000238.1_pt1 | contig 89849 bp, 92 predicted proteins | sample 9269731 | NCBI WGS metagenome assembly JAESGN01 (sample SAMN15720683, study PRJNA650826) | algae metagenome | isolation source: Mojavia pulchra JT2-VF2 and co-occurring heterotrophs from desert soil | place: USA: Cadiz Valley, Joshua Tree National Park, CA | collected 1998-06-08
GCGCGCTCACGCAAATCCTCGGAATAGGGGCGCATCCAGGCTGGCCTCCGTCGCCCAGCCCGTAGCTTGAATCAGAATTCCGGCCGCGCCGGAATCCCGATTCAAACAAAACACAGCATGCTCTAACCCGCGAGGCTCGCGGCCAGCGCGTCCGACAGCCCCACGGTCGGTGCGATGCTGCCCAATTGCCGCGCCGCCACGGCCGTCTCCGCCGCCTCGATCGCGCAGCGCAGCCCATCCAGCACCGGCACCGTCACCTGCGGCGCCACCAGGGCATCGAGGCCGACCAGGCCCGCCCCGCCCAGCAGGATGACGCCCGCACCGCGCGCAATCTCGCCGCGCGCGGTCTCGGCGAGCAGCCCGGCGGCCTTGGCCGGCTCGCGCGCGATCATGTCGCCGGTGGGCGGGATCGCGGCGACGCGGACGCGGTCCGGCCCCAGCCCGCGCAACAGAAAAAACTCCTCCAGCATGGGCACCCAGGCGGCGCCGCCGGTCAGCACCGCCACGCGGGGCGCGACCCGAAGAGCGGCGAAGATCGCGGCATCGGCCATGCCGAGGATGGGGACGGGAAAGCACTCCCGCGCCGCCTCCAGCCCCGGATCGCCGAAGCAGCCGATGATGGCGGCGTCATAACCCTTCGGATTCTCGCGCCCGATCTCGTCGGCCAGCGAATCGAGCACCGCATGGGCGGCGACGGCAGCCGCCGCGCGGGAGGCGATGTAGCGCGCGCCGAAGCGGGCGGTGAGGGGGATGATCTCATGCGTGCACATGCGGCGGGCGCCCTGCGCCATCCGCTCGGTGATGCCGGGATCGGTGTTGCCGTTGAGGAGGAGAAGCTTCATCGGCGGGCAGTTGTGCCCGGGCCTTGGGCAAAGGCAAGGGGGGCGGCGCCATTAGGTCGGCGCTTGGCGCTTGCTCCGGCGGGGTGGTTGGGGGTTAGTTGAAGGCTGAGGAAACCCCAGACAGGGACAAAAATCATGCGTTTGCGTCAACTCATCCTGGCGGCCATCTTGCCGCTCAGCCTCGCCGCCACCGGGCCTGCCGCCGCGCAGGGCACGCTGCGGATCGGCATGACCGCGGCCGACATCCCGCTGACCCACGGCCAGCCCGACCAGGGCTTCGAGGGCAACCGCTTCACCGGCATCCCGCTCTATGACGGCCTGACCGCCTGGGACCTCAGCCGCGCCGACCGGCCCTCCACCGTCATCCCGAGCCTCGCCCTCGAATGGGCGGCCGATGCCAATGACCGCACGCGCTGGGTCTTCCGCCTGCGCCCCGGCGTCACCTTCCATGATGGCAGCCCCTTCAACGCCGATGCGGTGGTCTGGAACGTCCGCAAGGTGCTGGACCGCGAGGCGCCGCATTTCGACCCCCGCCAGGTGGGCGTGACGGCGACCCGCATGCCCACGCTGCGCCGCGCCGAGAAGATCGACGACATGACGGTCGCGCTCTTCACCAGCGAGCCGGACAGCCTGCTGCCGATCAACCTCACCAACCTCTTCATGGCCAGCCCGACGCATTGGGAGGCGCTGCGCGCCCGCAACCCGACGGCCGAAGCCACCTGGAACGCCTTCGCCGCCACGCCCTCGGGCACCGGCCCCTTCCGCCTGACGCGCCTCGTGCCGCGTGAGCGCGCCGAGATGGCGCGCAACGACAATTACTGGGGCACCAAGGCGAAGCTGGACCGCGTGGTCCTCCTGCCGATCCCCGAGGCCTCCGCCCGCACGGCCGCCCTGCTCTCCGGCCAGGTGGACTGGATCGAGGCGCCCTCTCCCGATGCGGTGCCGCAGCTGCGTTCGCGCCAGATGCAGATCGCATCCAACCCGCAGCCGCATGTCTGGCCCTGGCAGCCCTGCTTCCTGCCCTCCTCGCCGCTGAGCGACGTGCGGGTCCGTCGCGCCCTCAACCTCGCGATTGACCGCGAAGGGCTGCGCACGCTGCTGGGCGGCATGATGCAGCCGGCCGTCAGCACCTATCCGGCCGGCCACCCCTGGGCGGGCAACCCGACCTTCCAGATCCGCACCGACAAGGCCGAGGCGCGCCGCCTGCTGGCCGAGGCCGGCTACGGCCCGCAGCGCCCGCTCACCATCCGCGTGCAGATCAGCGCAAGCGGTTCGGGCCAGATGCAGCCGCTCTCGATGAACGAGTTCCTGCAGCAGGATCTCCGCAGCGTCGGCGTGAATGTTGAGTTCGACGTGATCGAGTGGAATGCGCTGTTCACCAATTGGCGCAATGGCTGCGGCCATGCCTCGGCGCGCGGCGCGCACGCGACCAATGTGAGCTTCTCGGCGATGGATCCCTTCTTCTCGCTGGTGCGGTTCTACGACAGCAAGATGGCGCCGCCGGTTTCCAACAATTGGGGCATGTTCAACGATCCGCGCTTCGACCAGATGGTCGCCGCCGCCCGCAATTCCTTCGACCCGGCCGAGCGTGACGCCGCCCTGGCCCGCCTGCATGCGGCCGGCGTGGACGAGGCGCTGTTCATCTGGATCGCCCATGATGTGGGCCCGCGCGCGATGAGCCCGCGGGTGCGTGGCCATGTCCAGCCGCAGAGCTGGTTCGTGGATCTGCGCCTGCCGCATATCCAATGATCCGATGACCCCGCGTCACCCCGACTTCGTCACTGATCTCGTTGGGGTGACGGCTTTGAATGACCTGCTTTCCGGAGGATGGGCCTGATGTTCTTCTACTTGATCCGCAGGCTCATCTACGCGATCCCCATCGCGCTCGCGGTCGGCTTCGTCTGCTTCATGCTGGTGCAGATCGCGCCGGGCGATCCGATCAACGCGATCGTCCCGCCCGACGCCCCGCAGGAGGTGGTCGAGCAGGTCCGCCGTGACTATGGCCTGGACAAGCCCTTGCCCGTCCAGTTCGGCCTCTGGCTGCTGAAGGTGGTGCAGGGGGATCTCGGCCGGTCGCTCGCCACCGGCCGCCCGGTCTGGAGCGACCTGCATTCGGCGATCGGCAACACGCTGATGCTGGCGCTGGCGGCCTCGCTGATCGGCTTCATCCTCGGCTGCGTGCTGGGCGGCCTCGCCGGCACCTTCCGCGGCTCGCTGCTGGACCGTGTGGCGGTGACGACGGCGGTGGCCGGCGTTTCCGTGCCGCATTACTGGCTGGGCATGGTGCTGGTGGTGATTTTCTCGGTGCAGCTGAACTGGCTGCCAGCCATGGGGGCTGGCCCCGGCGGCAGCGCCGACTGGGCCTGGAACTGGGAGCATATCCAGCATCTGATCCTGCCGGCCGTGACGCTTTCCGTCATTCCCATGGGCATCGTGACGCGCACCGTTCGCGGCATCGTGGCCGAGATCATGAACCAGGAATTCGTCGTGGCCTTGCGCGGCAAGGGCCTCACCTCCTGGAACGTCTTCGTGCATGTCGTGAAGAATGCGGCGCCGAATGCGCTGGCGGTCATCGGCCTGCAGCTCGGCTACCTCATGGGCGGCTCGATCCTGGTGGAGACGGTGTTCTCCTGGCCCGGCACCGGCCTGCTGCTGAACTCCGCCATCTTCCAGCGTGACCTGCCGGTGTTGCAGGGGACGATCCTGGTGCTGGCGATGTTCTTCGTCGCCCTCAACCTCTGCGTGGATCTGATCCAGACCGCGCTCGACCCGAGGATCAAGCGCGCATGAGCACCTCCGCCGCCACCGCCGAGCTCGCCATCCAGGCCAAGACCGCCGTCGCCCGCTCCGAGGGCTATTGGGCGGGCGTCTGGAAGCGCCTGAAGCGCGACCCCGTGACGATCTTCTGCGCCAGCGTGCTCTTCATCATGCTGATGATGATCATCTTCGCACCCTTCATCGCGCCGCATGACCCCTTCCAGGGCAGCATGATCCGGCGCCTCCGGCCCATCGGCACCGAGAATTATCCCCTCGGCACCGATGAGCTGGGGCGCGACATGCTGACGCGCCTGATCTATGGCGGGCGCCTCTCCTGGTTCATGGGCATCGTTCCGGTGGCGCTGGCCTTCGTCATCGGCACCTTCCTGGGCGTCCTGGCCGGCTTCACCGGCGGCAAGCTCAACATGCTGATCATGCGCGTAACCGACGTGTTCTACGCCTTCCCCTCGGTGCTGCTGGCCGTCGCCATCTCGGGCGCGTTGGGGGCGGGCATCCTGAACGCGATCCTCGCACTCACCCTGGTCTTCGTGCCGCCCATCATCCGCGTGGCGGAGAGCGTCACCACGGGTGTCCGCAACCTCGATTTCGTGGATGCGGCGCGCGCTTCCGGCGCCTCGGCCTTCACCATCGTGCGGGTGCATGTGCTGGGCAATGTCCTGGGGCCGATCTTCGTCTATTCCACCTCGCTCATCTCGGTCTGCATGATCCTGGCCTCGGGCCTCTCCTTCCTCGGCCTGGGCACCCGCCCGCCCGAGGCCGAATGGGGCCTGATGCTGAACACGCTGCGCACGGCCATCTATGTGCAGCCCTGGGTGGCCGTGCTGCCCGGTGTCTGCATCTTCGTGACCTCGATCTGCTTCAACCTGGTCTCGGATGGGTTGCGCCAGGCGATGGACGTGAAGGGCTGAGCCGGGCCACAAGACCAGGCGGGCGCGTGCAACCGAAGGCCGGTTGCACCGTTCTGCCATGGTTTTGTAGGAGCCAACCCGTGAATCGTCGTCAGACCCTTGCCTTCCTTCCCGCCCTTGCGGCCCTGCCGCTGCTGGCCCGCCCGGCCGAAGCGGCCACCCGCCGCGAGATTGACGCGGAAGTCATCTCCGCGCTGGCCACGCTGCGCGGCATGGAGAACGCCCGCCCGCTCTTTGCCGGCGCGCATTCGATCCTGGTCTTCCCGCGCATCCTGAGCGGCGGCTTCATCGTCGGCGGGCAGTATGGCGAGGGTGCGTTGGTGCGCGGCCATGAGATCCAGGGCCATTACCGCATCGCCGGCGCCAGCTTCGGGCTGCTCGCGGGCGCGCAGAGCGCCGGCATCGCCATGTTCTTCATGAACGAGGCCGCCCTGACCGCCCTGATGGTCGCGGATGGCTGGGAGATCGGCACGGGCCCCAGCGTGGTCGCGCTCGACCAGGGCGTGCAGGCCAATATGACCAGCACCACGCTGCGCGAGCCGGTCTATTCCATCACCTTCGGGCAGCGCGGGCTGATGGCCGCCCTCGCCCTGAACGGGTCGAAGATCACCCGCTTCCGCCCGGAGTGACGTAAGGCCGCCCTGGCTGTTCGGTCAGAACAGCCGGGGCGCCACCCAGCGCTGGAAGCCCTCGCGCTCGTTGAGGCGACCATACCATTCGGCGAGGTGCGGGAAGTCCGGCATGCCCGGCACCTGCACCTCGGGGCCGAACCAGCGCCGGGCGTAGCAGCCGAGGATGATGTCGGCCAGCGTGAGGGCCTCGCCTTCGATGAAGGGGCGCCCATCGCCGAGGCGGGCTTCCAGCACCGCCCAGCACCGCGCGCTGTTCGCGACCGCCGCCTCGACGGCCTTCATGTCGCGCTTCTTCTCGGGCGTGCGCACCATGTTCCAGAACAGGTCGCGCTCGGCGGGCGAGAGGGTAGAAAGCTGCCAGTCGAGCCAGCGATCCACGCTGGCGCGCGGGCCGGCGGCCTCGGGGTAAAGGCCGCGCGCATCGCCGCCCACCATCATGCAGAGGTAGCGGCAGATGCTGTTGCTCTCCCACAGCTCGATCCCGTCGTGCCGGAGCGAGGGGACGCGGCCATTGGGGTTGAGCGCGCGGTATTGGGGCGTGTCCACCACGCCGTGCTCCATGCCGGCCTCGTGCCGCTCATAGGGTTGGCCGAGCTCCTCGAGGACCCACAGAGGCTTCCAGACATTGACGCTGTTCGCGCGGCCGTAAAGCTCAATCACTGTTCGCAGTCTCCTGAACCGAGCGCGATGCCGGTCTTGCTCACGTTGCCGCCATCTCGCTTGTTTCGCCAGGGAGACGATCAGGGGCAGAGGTGAGGAATTTCCCATGCAACGGCGCCCACTGCCGCGGGTTGCGCCGCCCCGCGGCGCATCTTTCACGCAGGCTTCGGCTTGGTCTCGAACCGCCAGGGGGAGCCGCCATCATCATTGGCGTCCAGCCGCAGACGGTGCTCCAGCGGCGGGAAGGCGCGGCTGCGGCAATCCGCGCGGTCACAGAGCCGGCAGGAGAGGCCGATGCCGACGCGCGCCGTCGTCAGATCCAGCCCATCCGCATAGACCAGCTCGGCCGCGCGGCTGATGTCGCAGCCGATGGCGACGACATGGGTGGGCGAGGGCTCGCCCCAGCGTGGCGTGGGCCCGTGCATGGCGCGGGCGATGCAGAGGAAGGCCGCGCCATCCGGCAGTTCGGCCGCCTGCACGCGCACCTGCTCGGGCGTGCCGAAGGCGTGGTGCACCACCCATTTCGGGCAGCTGCCGCCGAAGCGCGCGAAGGGGAAGCCCGCCGCCGCGAAGCGCTTCGTCACATTGCCCGCCGTGTCCACGCGCAGGAAGAAGAAGGGCACGCCGCGATGCCCCTCGCGCTGCAAGGTGGAAAGCCGCTGCGCCGCCTGCTCGTAGGAGACGCCGAAGCGCGCGGCGAGCTTCTCCACATCATGGCGCAACTCGCGCGCCGCATGCAGGAAGGGCATGTAGGGCATGAGCAGCACGGCCGCCGCATAGTTCAGCAGGCCGATGCGGATGAGCTGCGTGGCCTCGGTGCTGGAGGGCGGCTCCTCGCCCAATGTCGCGTCCACCACCTCGCGCGCTTCCATCAGCATGAGTTGGAAGGCCATGCGGAAGCCGCGGGATTCACGGGGCAGTGATTCGGCCAGCCAGAGGTCGCGCGTGCGCTGGTCGAAGCGGCGGTCGCTCTCGGGCATGGGCGCCACGGTCACGCGCACGCCATGCGCGTTGCGCAGCCGCTCGGCGATCGCGTGGTTCATCTCGGCGGGTGTGGCGCGCAATTCGGCGCCGAGCTTCTCGCCGAAGCGTTCGAGTTCGGGGAAGTGGTTGCCGCGCTCGTGGAAGAAGTCGCGCGCCTCCTCCGTCGGCAACAGCAGGCGCCGGCCTGAGGGCAGGGCGATGCCCGAGCTGTCCTCTCGCGCCACGCGCCAGGCGCGATAGAGCGCCAGCACGCCACGCGCGGCATTGGGGGCGGCGGCCGCCATGGCCTGCAACTCGCCCTCGGGCACGGAATCCAGGCCCAGCACCGGATCGGCCAGAACCTCACGCAGCCCGGCTTCCAGCTGGCGTTCCGCATGGCCTGAGAGGGCTGCGAGATCCACGCCCAGCGCCTCGGTCAGCTTGAACAGGACGGCCGCGGTGACCGAGCGCTGGTCATGCTCGATCAGGTTCAGATAGCTGGCCGAGATGCCGAGGCGCACGGCCAGCGCCTGCTGCGTCATGCCGCGCTCGGTGCGGATGCGACGGACGGTGCGGCCGATCAGCGGACGGGCCATGGGGCTCTCTCTTTTACAACATTGACGAATTCGCAGCCGAAACTGTCGCCGGATGGACAGTCTTGCCGTGTCGGAGCCAGTTTTGCGCGTGACTTCGCGGGGCGCAATGTCAATCTTTCACAGGTCCGAAGCACCCCAGGAGATTTTCGCGATGCGCCCCATTTCCACCCCGCTGCCCGCCCCGGATGGCATGTCCGCCTCCGGCGGTGGTGAGCCCGGCCGGTTCGATGGCATCCGGCGGGACTACACCCCGGCCGATGTCGCCCGGCTCGCGGGGAGCTTCCGCACGCAGCACACGCTGGCCGAGATGGGTGCCCGCCGCCTCTGGCACCTGCTGCGGACCGAGCCGCAGGTGACGACGCTGGGTGCGATGACCGGCATGCAGGCGCTGCAGCAGGTGAAGGCCGGGCTGAAGGCGATCTACCTCTCCGGCTGGCAGGTGGCCGCCGACGCCAACACCGGCAACACCATGTACCCGGACCAGTCGCTCTATCCCGTGGACAGCGTGCCGACGGTGATCAAGCGGATCAACAACGCCCTGAGGCGCGCCGACCAGATCGCCACGATGGAGCGGCATGACGGCACCGGCGATGACCGCACCCACTACATGGCGCCCGTCATCGCCGATGCCGAAGCCGGCTTCGGCGGCGCGCTGAACGCCTTTGAGCTGATGCGCGCGATGATCGAGGCCGGCGCCGCCGGCGTGCATTTCGAGGATCAGCTGGCTTCCGAGAAGAAATGCGGCCATCTCGGCGGCAAGGTGCTGGTGCCGATCCAGCAGCATATCCGCACGCTGAACGCGGCCCGCCTCGCCGCCGATGTCGAGGGCGTCCCCACCGTCCTGCTCTGCCGCACCGATGCGGAATCCGCGCAGCTCCTGACCAGCGACGTGGATGAGCGCGACCGCCCCTTCATCGGCAATGACCGCACGCCTGAGGGCTTCTTCCGCATCCGCCCTGGCATGGGAAAGCAATACGCCATCGCCCGCAGCCTGGCCTATGCGCCCTATGCCGACCTGCTGTGGTGGGAGACCTCCGACCCCGACCTGGATGACGCGCGGGCCTTCGCCGAGGCGATCCACCGCGAATTCCCCGGCAAGATGCTGGCCTACAATTGCTCGCCCAGCTTCAACTGGCAGCGCAAGATGGGCATCGAGGCGGCGGCGGCCTTCCAGCGGGAGCTGGGCGCCATGGGCTACAAGTTCCAGTTCGTCACGCTGGCCGGCTTCCACAGCCTGAACCTCTCCATGTTCAAGCTGGCGCGCGGCTATGCCGAGCGCGGCATGGGCGCCTACAGCGAATTGCAGCAGGCCGAATTCGCCGAGGAAGCGAACGGTTTCACCGCCGTGCGCCACCAGCGCGAGGTGGGCGTCGGCTATTTCGACGCGGTGGCGAATGCGGCGAGCGGCGGCAAGGCCAGCACGACGGCGCTGAAGGACAGCACCGAGGCAGCCCAATTTGTTTAGGCGCCCTCAGACGCCGGGCGGCGGCTCCGCCGCCTTGGCTTCGGAACGCTGAAGCGTTCCGCCGGGCCTATTCGGCCCGGATTCCCGAAGCTCGGTTCTTTGACTGTGATGTTCCAACCCTCAACCGGAGACACCACCATGAACGACAACCACGATGACGGCCTGGTCCACTCTCACAACTACGCGTGCAGCGAGCGTGGCCGCATGGCGCATCGCCCGCTGACCACGCGCCCCGAGGACTACGACGACGGCCTGGTCCACTCGCACAACTACGCCTGTGGCGAGCGCGGCCAGCCCGCCCATCGCTGAGGGCGCTACCCTTCGAGGGAGCGCCGCAGCAGCCAGGCATGCACCCCCGGCGCGTAATAGTCGCGCCGGCGCCCCGCCCGCTCGAAGCCTGAGCGGGCGTAGAGCGCCATGGCCGGCGCATTATCCTCGGCCACTTCCAGGAACATCACCTTCGCCCCGGCCGCCGCCACTGCCAGCGCCGCCGTCTCGACCAGCGCCTGGCCGATCCCCTGCTGCCGAGAGTCCGGATGCACGGCGAGGGTGAGGATCTCCGCCTCATCCAGCACCCGTCGCGCCAGGATGAAGCCGCCTGGCGCGTGAAGGCCGACCACCCCCTCCATGCCGAGCAGGGTCGCGATCGTCCCCGCGCTCCAGGCGGCGCCGGGCGGGAAGGCGGCCGCGTGGATCGCGGCCAGCGCCGGCGCATCCGCGGCGCTCGCGGCCAGGAGCTTCACGTGGTGGCCGGCGGCTCGACGTAGAGCGGCTCCAGCGGCAGGGGGGGCAGCTTGCCTTGCATGCGGCGCAGCGCCGCGCGGGCCAGGGCCGCCGCCTCGATGCGCCGCGCATCGCCGAGCCCGGCCGGCCAGCCGCGCGCCAGCATCCGGGCGACGGCGCGCGGCGCGCCATCGCCCATGATCCAGGTGTGAGCCTCCGGCCGGGGCAGCGCGGCTTCGGCCACCACTGAGGGCGCCACGCCCGGCCGTTCCAGGAAAAGATCGCCGCGGCGGTTCTCGGTCACGGCCCAGGCGGGGTAGGCCGGATCCCCCATCGCGACCAACGCCTCGCCCGTCGTCACGGGGATTACCGGAATGCCGCGCGCGAGGCCGATGCCCTGGGCCAGCGCGATCGCGGTGCGCAGGCCGGTGAAGCTGCCGGGGCCGACACCCACCGCCACCGCCTCCACCTCGCCCCGCAGCACCGCCTCGGCCAAAGGCGGCAGGGCGGCGGCCTGGCCATGCGCGCCCTCCTGCACGCGCTCCATCAGCACATGCTCCCCCTGGACCAGGGCGGCCAGGCAGCGGGAGAGGGCGGCGTCGAGAACCAGCAGGCGCATGCCCCCGCTTGGCACCAAGCACCCGGTCAGGGCAAGCGCCGCAGCCAGGCGCGCAGCGTGACCAGCGCGGTCAGCCAACCGACCAGCGCGGCCGCCGGCGGCACCAGCGCCAGCAGCGGCCAGGGCAGGTCGCTGGGCTGGGCGTCGCGCGCCAGCACCACGGGCAGCGCCTGCATCGCCAGGAACCAGAGCGAGGGCAGCGCGATGCCGAGCCCCACCAGTGCCCCGATGAAGCAGAGCAGCGCGAGTCGCCGGGCGAAGCGGCCGGCGATGTCGGCATCGCGGGCCCCCAATTCATGCAGGATCACGATGGTCTCCCGCCGAGCGGCGATGCCCGCGCGCGTCGCGACCATGACCAGCGCCGCACCCACCAGCCCGATCAGCGCGAGCATGGCGAGCGACAGCCCGCGCAACCCATCGGCCAGGCGCATGGCGAGCCGCACCGCCTCGCTGCGCAATTCCAGCTGCGCGCCGGGGATGGCCTGCACCGCCTCCAGCAGCGGTTGGTGGTCGGTCTCGGAGGGGAGGGTGATGGCGAGCATGCGGGGCAGGGGCAGGCTCGGCACCTCGCCCAGCCAGGGGGCAAGAAGCTGACGCAGCCGCTCCTCCGGCACGGGAATCACCGCGGTGACGCCGGGCAGCGCCTCAAGCTGCGCGATCACCGGCTCGGGCGCGGTGTCGCGCGGGAGTTGCAGCAGCAATTGCCCGGCCTCGCCCTGCTGCCAGCGTTCGGCCAGGCGCCCCGCGCCATCGGCACCGGCGATGGCGAGTGCGGCCAGCAGCGCCATGGCGGCGACCAGCGCCGGCAGCAGCCGGTCCGACAGGGCGCGGCGCAGCCCGAGCGGATCGCGCCCCTTGAGGCGGCGGCCCTCAGCCATGGCTCACCAGCCGTCCCGCCTCGAGGCGGAGCGTGGGGGCCGGGTATTCCTCGGGCAGCGCCTCACTGTGGGTGGCGACGATGACCGTCGTGCCCATGCGGTGCATCTCGCGCAGCAGGCTGATCACGCGGCGCGCCTGGGCGGCGTCGAGGTTGCCAGTGGGCTCATCGGCCACCAGCAAAGCAGGGCGGGCCACCACGGCGCGCGCCAAGGCGAGGCGCTGCTGCTCGCCGCCCGAGAGGGTGGCGGGCGGCGCCTCCGCGCGCTCCAGCAGGCCGACCCAGCGCAGGATTTCCCGCACATCGGCGGCGAGGCGCGCCTCGGTCAGGCCCTGGATGCGCAGCGGCAGGGCCGCATTCTCATAGACGGAGAGATGCGGCAGCAGCCGGTAGTCCTGGAAGACCACGCCAATGCGCCGGCGCAGCGCGGGGAAGCCGCGGCGGGGCAGGCGGCGGATGCGGGCGTCCAGCACCTCCACCTCGCCCTCGGTCGCGCGCAGCGAAAGGCTGATCAGGCCGAGCAGGCTGGACTTGCCCGCGCCGGAGGGGCCAAGCAGCCAGGTGAAGCTGCCCGGCGCCAGCGCGAAGCTGATCTCGGAGAGGGTCCAGGCGCCCCCCCCTTCGGGGTAGCGCAGCCCGACTCGGGAAAATCGCACCATGGGCCGAGTTTCGCAGCGGCGTTCAGAATAAAGCAAACCTGCGGTTGCAGGATGCCGCCTGCCTTGGCACATGCGACATCGCGATGGACATCTCCTGCCCGAATTGCGCCGCGACCTATCGCGTCCCCGAGGCGCTGCTCGCGCAGGGCAAGGCGCTGCGCTGCGCGGCCTGTGGCGAATCCTGGGTGCCCGCGATGCCGGAGCCCGCGCCGGCCGCCGAGCCAGCGCCCGAGCCAGCGCCCGAGCCAGCGCCCGAACCGGTCATGGCCGAGGCCGCTGCTGCGCCGCTGGCAGAGGTGGCGGAACCCGCCCCGCCCGAGCCCGAGCCCGCCGCGCCGCAGCCCCTCTCCACGCGCCCGGCATCACCGCTGACGCCGCCGCCGCTGCAACCGCCGCCCCTGCAAGGCCGGACCGGCGCCGCCACGCGCCGTTCGGGCGCCTGGCTTCGTCTCGCCTGGGTGGCGAGCATCGCCAGCGTGTTGCTGGCGCTGGGGGGGCTGGTTGTCTTTGGCGATGCGATCGCCGCCGCCTGGCCGCCCTTCGCGCGGGTCACGGCGCTGCTGGGCGGCTGAATGCGAGATGGCCGGGCAAGCCCGGCCATTCGCCTGCGTCTCGGCCTATGCTCAGGCGGTGCGGGTCGCCGGCGTGCGGCCCAGCAGGCGGGAGACGTCCAGCGCATGGGCCCCGGCGCCGAGGCCTGCCTGGACCAGCATCGCGGCCGTCAGGAAGGCCGGGAATTCCCAGCCGCCATTGGGGGCGGTGAACAGCCAGCCATTGCCCGCATGCATCACGGTGGCACCCACCAGGATGGGCAGGCTCAGCAGCGCGGCCGGCCGCACCAGCACGCCGGTGATGAGGGCCAGGCCCGCCGCCGTCTCGCCCAGCGCCACGACCGCGCCGAGGATGGGGGGAAGCCCGATCGAGCCGAAGAAGCCCATCGTGCCGGCCAGCCCGAAGACGCCGAGCTTCAGCCAGGCGCCATGCGCCAGCATGATCGCGCCGAGGGAGAGCCGCAGCAGCAGGGCGGCATAGGGGGTGGTGACCTGGGTGGAAGGCATTTTGGAAATCTCCTGTGGGGTGTTCCGATGCCGCGAAGCTGCGCCTTTGCCTGGCGCCCTTCCAATCGCGACCCGGAACGTGGATCATCACCATGGTGAATGACGGCGGGGCCCGATGACCGAACTCTCGCAACTCGACCTCAACCTGCTGCGCGTCTTCGACGCGGTGGCGCGGGAGCGGCATGTGACGCGCGCGGCGCAGCGGCTCAATCTCTCGCAGCCCGCCGTCTCCAACGCGCTGGCGCGGCTGCGCGCCGCCTTGGGCGATGAGCTCTTCCTGCGCCGCCCGGGCGGCGTGGAACCGACCGCGCTGGCCCTGGCCCTGGCCGCCCCCGTGGCCGAGGCGCTGGATCGCCTGGCCGAGGTGCTGGCCGTGCAGGCCCCTTTCGAGCCGGCCACGGCCCGGCGCATCTTCACCGTCGCCTTCTCCGAATATGCCGAAGCGGCACTCGCGCCCCGCGTGCTGGAGCGCATGGCGCGCGAGGCGCCGGGCTGCCTGCTCGCCATCCGCCACGCCGACCGCACCAATGCCGAGGCGCTGCTGGAGCGCGGCGATGCGCAGCTCGCCATCGCCGTCCTGCCCGAGCCCGGCGCGCTCTACACCCGCCTGCGCCTATTGCCGGAAGCCTTCCTGACGCTGATGCGCCACGACCACCCGCTGGCCCAAGGCGAGCTGACGCTGGAGCGCTTCATCTCCGTGCCGCATCTGCTGCATTCGCCCAATGGCTCACGCGACGGCGCGCTGGATCTGATCCTGGCGGCCCAGGGGCTCGCGCGGCGGCTCGGCGCCGTTGTCGCGCATCTCTCCGCCGTGCCGGAGATCCTGGGCCGGACGGAGATGATCATGACGCTTTCCGCGCGCCTCGCGGTTCAGATGGCGGCGGGCGGGCAGCTGGTCACGCGCGAGCCGCCGCTGAGCGTGCGGCACACCCGCCTCTCCATGGTGTTCCACCGCCGCTTCGAAGGCGACCCCGGCCATGCCTGGCTGCGCCGCCTGCTGCTGGCCGAGGCGCGGGAGGTTTAGTCCAGCCGCAGCCCCAGCCGCTGGATGATGGGCTGCCAGGTCGCCGTCTCCTCGCGGATCAGGCGGCCCATGGTCGCGCGGTCCTGGTAGCGGGGGATGATGCCCTGGCCGTTGAAGATGTTCTGCACGCCCGGGTCGGCCACCGCATCGCGGATCGCGTTCTGCAGCTCGTCCAGGATGGGCTCGGGCGTGCCCGCGCGGCCTACGAAGCCCTGCCAGCCGCGCACGACGAGGTTGGGCATCCCCTGTTCGGACGCCGTGGGCACGTCGGGCAGCAGCGGGTGGCGCTCGGTGCCGCCGAGGAAGGCGATGGCGCGCACGCGGCCCGCATCCACCTGCGGCTTGGCGAGGTTGATGCCGTCAATCATGAACTGCACGCGGCCACCCAGCATGTCCTGCAACGCGGGCGCGCTGCCGCGGTAATGCACCACCTCGATGGTCGTCGCGGGATGTTCATGTTTCCTCCGGGGCGTGCTTTTCCGGCAGGCTGGCACGAATTCCCGGGCCGGCAAATCAGGGCTTTCGCAGCACGCAGCGCACGACTTCAGCGAGGCCCTGGTGGCGCGGCCCCTCATCGAGCCGCACCGCGCCCTCGGTGAGTTCCAGCACCTCGAGCCCCGCGAATTCGCGCTCCACGATCGCGCGGTCCCAGAGCAGGGCCGGGATTTTCGGCCCGCCCGAGCGGCGGCCCTCCTGCGCGGGTGAGAAGCATTCCAGCACGAGCATGCCGCCCGGCTTCAGCGCCCGCAGGCAGCCGGCGGTGGCCAGCGCCCGATCCTCCGGCGGGAGGTGCAGGTAGATCCAGGCGATCAGGTCGTATTGCGCTTCCGGCCAGTCCCAACGCGCCACGTCGGCCTGGCGGGCATCGAGCGGCACGCCCCGCGCATCGGCGAAGGCCTGCGCCTTGGCGACGGCCACGGCCGACCAGTCGAGGCTGGTGACGGCGAGGCCAAGCTTGGCGAGCCAGACGCCGTTGCGCCCTTCGCCATCGCCCACGGCCAGCGTCGCCATGCCCGGCCGGAAGCGCCAGGCCTGGGCGCGGAGATACTCGTTGGGCGCGGTGCCGAACTGGAATTCGCCACCGGTGTAGCGTTCATCCCAGGCCAAGGAGGTGCTCATGGTGTGGGTTCCCAATCTGGCGGTGCGAGCTCAAAGCCTTCGAAGCGGAAGGCCGGCGCGACGGTGCAGCCGCAGAGCACCCAGCCGTCCAGCGGCGCCGCCGCCTGCCACATCCCGCGCGGCACCATGGCGAAGGGGCGCTGGCCGGCCGCGATGTCAGGGCCGAGATGGATCGTTTCAACGCCCGCGCCGTTGGACAGCCTGAGCGCCAGCGCGCCGCCGCCATACCAGTGCCAGCCTTCATCGGCATCCACGCGATGCCAATGGCTGCGCTCGCCCGGGGCCAGCAGGTAGTAGATGGCCGTGCTCTCGCCGCGCGTGCCGTCCCCGGGCGCGTGGCGAAAGATCTCGCGGTAATGCCCGCCCTCGGGATGCGGCAGCAGCCCGAGTTCCTCGATCAGCGCGCGCGGGTCGAGCGCAGGGTCGGTCAGCCTCACCCGACGGGGACCGTCTCGGCGAAGATCGGGTTCGCCATGTGCGAGTCGTAGAAGGCCAGCAGCCCGGGGCGGCCCGGGCGCCAATCCTCCTCGCCGAAGCGGAAATCGAGATAGCCCAGCGCACAGACCAGCGTCAGCGTGCCGATGTTGAGCGTGGCCGGCACGCCCTCCGCCTCCAGCAGGTCCAGCGTGCGGGTCACCGCCGCCTTCTGCCGCGCGATGGTGCCCGCGCGCGCCTCTTCCGCCGGCATCAGGGATTGTCCGCGGCGGAGCACGGCCGCGGTCAGGATGCCATCGGCGAGTGCGGCCAACCGCAGCGCCGGCCAGCGCGCCTCGCCCGCCGGGTAGAGCTTGGTCGCGCCGCCCAGGCTGTCGAGATATTCGCAGATCACCGGGCTGTCGGGCAGCGTCAGGCCGTCATCCGTCACCAAAGCGGGCACCTTCGAGAGCGGGTTGTCGGCCAGCAGATCGGCCGGGCTCGCATGCGGGTTGGTCGCCACGCGTTCGAGCGGGATGCCGTGATGCAGCGCGGTCGCTACCACCTTGCGGACGAAGGGGCTGGCGCCGGAATAATGGAGTTTCATCGGAAGCTGTCCTTGCCGAGGCGGCGCGCCGCGAGTTCGGCCACATCCTTCGCGCGGACGAAGGGGTTCACCGCGCGCTCCAGGCCGAGGGTGGTGGGGATGGTGGGCTGGCCCGCCTCGCGCTGCGCCTTGGCCTGCACGGCATAGGCCATCAGGGCCAAATTGTCGGGCTCGACCGTCAGCGCGAAGCGGATGTTGGAGAGGGTGTATTCATGCCCGCAATAGACGCGCGTCGCGTCCGGCAAGGGCGCGAAGGCGGCGAGCGAGGCGAACATCTCGGGGGCCGTGCCCTCCAGCAGTCGCCCGCAGCCCGCGGCGAAGAGCGTGTCGCCCGGAAACAGCGCGTTGTCGGCGGCGAAGCTCCAGGCGATGTGGCCGCGCGTGTGCCCCGGGCTGTCCAGGATGGTGGCCATGCTCTCGCCGAGGGCGAAGCTGTCCCCCGGCTTCAGCGCCACATCGAGCGGCGGCAGCCGCGCCGCGTCGTTCGCATTCCCGGCGATCTTCGCGCCGTAGCGCTTCGCCAGCTCAGGAATGCCCGCGATGTGGTCGCCATGGTGGTGGGTGATCAGCAGCCAGTCGAGTCGCCCGCCTTCGGCCGCGATGAAATCCGCGACCGGCTCGACCACGGCCGCGTCCAGCACTGCCGTCATCCCCGTCGTCTCGTCGCGCAGGAACCAGGCGTAATTGTCGTCCAGGATCGGAATGGGCTTCACGGTGAGGGTCATGGGCTCTCCCTGGGGGCTTTGTCCTGTCCTATATCCCCCGCATGAGCGGTGAGGTCCACGGGCTGCCGGAATTCTATCGCGCGCCCCTCGGCCGGGTGGCGGCGCGGCTGGTGCGCGCGCGGGTGGCGGCGCTCTGGCCGGAGATGAAGGGGCTCGAACTGCTGGGCATGGGCTGGGCCGCGCCCTATCTCGGCCTCTGGCCCGACCAGCCCGGCCGGCGCATCGCGCTGACGCCCGAGGGCCTGGGCCCCATGCCGGGCTGCGCCCAGGTTCAGGACCGCCATTTGCCCCTGCCTGATCGCTCCCTGGACCGCATCCTGCTCGTCCATGCGCTGGAGGCGAGCGAGGGCGCGCACGCCCTGCTGCGCGAATGCTGGCGCGTGCTGCGCGATGACGGACGGCTTCTGGTGGTGGTGCCCAATCGCCTGGGCAGTTGGGCGTTGTTCGACCACACCCCCTTCGGCCAGGGCCGGCCCTATTCGCGCGGCCAGCTGGAACGGCAGCTGAGCCGCCAGATGTTCGCGGTGACGCGGCGCGATTCGGCGCTCTTCGTGCCACCCTTGCCCTGGACCTTCGCGCTGCGTGGGGCGCGCGTCTGGGACCGGATCGGCCGGAACACCCTGCCGCGGCTGGGCGGCGTCACACTGGTTGAAGCCGAGAAGGACCTCTTCGCCGCCATGCCGGCGGGGGCGCCCGCCATCGGCCGGCGCGTGGTGGCCGAGCTGCCGGCCGGCTACGCCCTCACAGGAACCGCCCCGGATCGGTGATCCATTCCTCGCGGTCCCAGGCGAGGAAGCCGCGGGTGACGCGGGCGGCCATGTAGAGCCAGGTCACCGCCAGAAGCGGCTCCGTCAGCCCGATGCCGGCACAGGCCAGCGCGCCCGCCGCGCCCACCACCCCCATCCAGAAGGTCCGCACGGCATAGGCATGCTGCGAGGACCAGAGCGTGCCGCGCGCCCGGCCCCAGAGATGCGCGAGCAGGCCGGCCGCCAGCCAGGGCAGGACGAGTGCCAGGCCCGCGCCGAAGAGGATGTTGATCCAGAGGACGCGCTGCCCGGGGCTCATTCTTCCCCGGCCAGCTCCAGGGCGCGCGCATAGACGCGCTTGCGTGGCAGGCCCGTCGCCTCGGCCACATGCGCCGCCGCGTCGCGCAGCGTCATCCGCCCCATCGCAGCGCGGAGCGCCGAATCCAGGGCGTCGCCGGTCGGTTCGGCCGGCGGGGGCGCGGGGCCGACGCAGAGCACCACCTCGCCGCGGGTCTCATGCGCCGCGTAATGCGCCGCGAGCTCCGAGAGGGTGCCGCGCCGCACCTCCTCGAATCGCTTGGTGAGTTCGCGCGCCACGGCGGCCGGGCGGTCCGCGCCCAGCCCCTCGGCCAGCGCTGCCAATGCCTCGGCCACGCGGTGCGGCGCCTCGTAGAAGATCAGTGTGGCCGAAAGTCCGGCCGCCTCCATCCCCGCGATGCGGCTGATTTCAGCCGCGCGGGCGGCGGATTTGGGCGGCAGGAAGCCATGGAACAGGAAGGGATGCGGCGGCAGGCCCGAGAGCGTCAGCGCCATCACCGCCGCATTGGGGCCGGGAATGGCCGAGACCGTGACGCCGGCCGCGATCGCCGCGCGCACCAGCCGGAAGCCGGGGTCGGAGACGAGCGGCGTGCCCGCATCGCTCACCAGGGCCAGGTTTTCGCCGGCCAGCAGGCGGGCCACCAGCCGGGGGGCCTCGCTTTCCTCGTTGTGGTCGTGCAAAGCCAGGAGTGTCGCGGAAATGCTATGCCGCGCGAGCAGCCGGGAGGTTACTCTGGTATCCTCGCACAGGATGGCGCGGGCCTCGGCCAGCGCCTGCTGCGCGCGGGGGGAGAAATCCGCCAGGTTGCCGATGGGCGTGGCCACGAGCGTCAGGCCGGGGGGTGATCCGGCCGGCGGGTGAGGAGGGGTTGGGGATGCGTCGTCGGTTTCCATGGGGGGTCGCCCTGGCTGCCCTGTGTCTTGTGCTCATCGGCTGCGCCCCGCAACCCCCGCAGCGGGATTTCCGACGCCCTCAGGCGGGCGTCCAGCCCTGGGCCGTGCCCCATGCCGGCGCCGGCCTGCCGGTCGGCCTGCTGCTGCCGCTGACCGGCGGCAATGCGCCGCTCGGCCAGGCCATGCTGAATGCGGCACAACTCGCCCTCTTCGACCAGGGGGACCGCCGGATCGAGCTGCTGCCCCGCGACACGCGCGGCACGCCCTCGGGCGCCGCGCAGGCGGCCCAGGCGGCGCTGGCCGATGGCGCGGTGGCGCTGGCCGGCCCGCTCACCCTGGCCGAGACCGCCCAGGCCGTGGGCGCCGCGCGCGGCCGCGCGCCGGTCTTCGCCTTCACCTCGGACGAGACTCAGGCCGGCACGGGCGTCTGGGTGCTGGGCATCACGCCCTCGCAGCAGGTGCGGCGCATCATCGCCGCCGCCTCGGAGGCCGGGGCGCGCCGATTCGCGCTGCTGGCACCGGATGACGCCTTCGGCCAGCGCCTGGCCGTGGCCATGCGGAGCGCGGCGCAGAGCCTGGGCGCGCCCCCGCCCACCATCATCCTCGCCTCCAACCGGGGCGACATGACGGCCACCGCCCAGCAGCTGGTGGGGAACCCGCCCGATGCGGTGCTGATCGGCTTTGGCGGTCCCGGCGCGCGGGCGGCGGCCCATGCCATCGCCGCCGCCTTCCCCGCCGGCGCGCCCCGCCTGCTCGGCACCAGCCTCTGGATGACGGATGCGACATTGGGGCAAGAGCCCGCACTGGTTGGCGCCTGGTTCCCCGGCCCCGATCCCGTGGGCCGCGCCCGCTTCGACCAGCAATATGACACGGCCTTCGGCGAGCGCGCCCCGCGCCTGGCTGGCGCTGCCTATGACGCCGTGGCACTCGCCGCCCGCTCGGCGCGGGAGGGCGCGCCCCCGGTCGGCGCCGCCTTCATGGGCGCCGATGGCCCAATCCGCCTGCTGGAGGCAGGCGCCCTGACGCGCGGCCTCGCCGTCTTCGCCGTGCGACCCGGCGGCGAGGCCGAGATGGTGCAGCCCGCCCCGCTGCCCGGAGGCCCCGGCAGCTGAGACCGGCTTCGCTCCTCGCCACCACCGCGCTCATCGCTGGCGCGCCCGTCCTGGTGCTAAGCGGTCTCATGGCACTCGGCGAGTTGGCCCCGGGGCCGGGCCTCCTGGCCCTCCTTCTCTGCCTCGCGGCGGGGGGCGCGCTGGCCGGCACCTGGCTGGCCGGTGTGGCACGGCTCAACGCCGCCTTGCGCCGCGCGGCCGAGGAGCAGGGCCCCTTCAGCGCCCCGCTGCCCGCCCCGCGCCTGCCCGCCATCGGCGAGATCGAGGAGGGGCTCGCCCGCCTCACCCGCTCGCTGCAGACGCGCGCCGCCCTGGTGGTGCAGCTGCGCGCCGCCGATGAGGCGATCGTCGAGGCGCTGCCCGATCCGCTGATCGTGCTGGCGGCCGACCGCACGCCGCTGCGCGCCAACCAGGCGGCGCGCCGCCTCTTCGGCCTGGTGGGGGAGGGGCTTTCGCGCGGGGATCTCGGCGCGCTGTTGCGCCACCCGATCCTGGCCGCAGCGCTGGACCGCTGCCTGGCCGAAGGCGCGCCCCAGCCGGTGGAACTCGCCTTGCCCGGTGCCGTCACGCGTGACCTTTCGGGCCAGGTGCTGCTCATGCAGCCGCCGCTCGCCGATGGCGGGCGCCTCGTCATCATGCTGGCCGACCGCACGGCGGCCCGCGCCGTCGAGCGCATGCGCGCCGATTTCATCACCAATGCCAGCCACGAGCTGCGCACGCCGCTCGCCAGCGTCATGGGCTTCATCGAGACGCTGCGCGGTCCCGCGCGCGACGACCCCGAGGCGCAGCAACGCTTCCTCGGCATCATGGCCGAGCAATCGGAGCGGATGCGCCGCCTGATCGATGATTTGCTCGGCCTCTCCCGTGTCGAGATGAGCGAGCACCAGCCGCCGGCGGAGACGGCCGATCTCGGGGACCTGCTGCGGGCGGAGGCGGCGGCGATGGAGCCGCTCTACGCCGGGCGCGGCATCCGCCTGGTGCTGGCGCTGCCGGACGGCCCGCTCACGGCCAGCCCCGCCGATGCGGACCAGCTGGGCCAGGTGGCGCGCAACCTGCTGGACAACGCGCTGCGCCATGCCCGCGCCGAGGTGCGCCTCTCGGCCGAAGCGGCGCGGCTTGGCACGCGGGACGGCGTGGCCTTTGTCGTGCAGGATGACGGGCCGGGTGTCGCGCGCGAGCATATTCCGCGCCTGACCGAGCGGTTCTACCGGGTGGACAAGGGGCGTGCGCGGGGTGCTGGGAACACCGGCCTGGGGCTGGCCATCGTGAAGCACATCCTGACGCGGCATCGCGGCCAGCTGGGGATCGAGAGCGAGCTGGGACAGGGCGCCACCTTCCGGGTCTGGGTGCCGGGCGGGTGAGCGTCACGGTCGCGGTGGAAACCCCGCGCCAGCCCGAGGTTGCGGCGCTGCTGGCACTGTCCGATGCGATCGCGGCCGCACTCTACCCGGGCGAGCCACGCCGCGCGCTGAACCCAAAGACGCTGGACGCGCCCCGCATCCATCTGCTCGTGGCGCGGCGGGATGGCCTGGCGGCCGGCTGCTGCGCGCTCTTCGAAGGGCAGGAGGGCACGGCCGAGCTGAAGCGCATGGTGGTGGACCCCGCGCATCAGGGGCAGGGCGTCGGGCGCGCGCTGCTGGAGGGGGCCGAGGCCCTGGCGCGCCGGCTCGGGGTCACGCGCATCCAGCTCGAAGTCGGTATCCGCAACACGGCGGGGGAGGCGCTGTACCGGCGCGCGGGTTATCGGGATGGCGCGCCCTTCTGCGGCTACCGCGCCTCGCCCATCAGTCGTTTCCTCGAGAAGGCGCTGTAGCCCTCAAGCCTCCGCCACGCCCTCGAGCGTGTGGCTGCCCGCCCGGTAGCGATGCGTCGAGGCGCCGAAGGCGACCAGGTTGCCTGCCTCGTCCTTCACCTCGCCACGGGCGAAGAAGATGTTCCGCCCGGCGGAAACCAGCCGCCCCTCGGCGATCAGGATGGCGCCGAGCTTCCCCTGGCCGGTGAAGCGCGTGTCGAGGTCGAGTGTCACCGCATGCCGTTTGCGCCCCGGCGTCGGGCAATAAAGGCCGGCGAAGGCGTTCACCTGGTCCAGCAGGGCCAGCATCACGCCGCCATGCACGATGCCGGATCGGTTGGCGTGCTGCGGGCCCGGCATGCAGACCAGCCGGGCCAGCCCTTCCTCCCAATGCCGCATCTCGATGCCCAGCAGGCCGTGGAAGGGTGAGAGCGCCTGGGCGCGGATGTGGTCGGGCAAGGTGTCCATGGCGCCGACCATGCCCGCAGCCTCAGGTGATGGAAAGCTCCTGCAGCGCGGCCTCGGTTTCGGCGAAGGTCGGCATGAGGAAAGAGGGGGCGACCTTGCGGCCCGTCTCGACCGAGACCTGCGGCGCATTGCCGTGCAGGTGCGCGACAAGCACGGCGCGGATCACCTCGTAATAGGCCGCCTCCTCCTCGACCACGCCCTTCAGCCGGGAGGCGAAGGGCCCCATCATGCCATAGGCCAGGAAGATCCCGAGGAAGGTGCCGACCAGCGCGCCGCCGATCATGCCGCCCAGCACCGAGGGCGGGCTGTCGATCGAGGCCATGGTCTTGATGACGCCCAGCACGGCGGCGACGATGCCGAGCGCGGGCAGCGCATCGGCGGTGCTCTGCATGGCGTGCGAGGGGTGCATCTCCTCCTCCTTCAGCTTCTTCAGCTCGCGCGCCATGGTGTCCTCGATCTGGTGCGGGTCATCGGCGTTCATGCCGATCATGCGCAGGTAGTCGCAGATCAGGTCCGTCGCGTGGTGGTCCTTCTGGATCTTGGGGAATTTGCTGAAGGCGGGGCTTTCGTCCGGCTTCTCGATATGCGGCTCCAGCGCCATGGCGCCCTTGGTCTGCGCGAGACGGACGAAGTAGTAGAGCAGCGAGAGAAGCTCGGTGTAGTCCTCCTTCTTGAAGCGCGCGCCCTTCAGGATCTTCCCGAAGCCGCCCAGCGTGTGTTTCACGTCATGCATGGAATTGGCCATGAGGAAGGTGCCGAGTGCCGCGCCGCCGATCATCATCATCTCGAAGGGCAGGGCCTTGATGATGATGCCGAACTTGCCGCCGGCGAGCATGTAGCCGCCGAACACCATGACAAACACGACGACGAGACCGAGTATCGTGTTCATCGGCCCGTTCCTTGGTTGGGATGCTCCGCCTGGCGCAGCAGGGTGATGGCGACGCGGCGATTGCCGGCCGCCTGGGGTTGTTCGGGGAGCAGCGGCGCGCGGTCGGCCATGCCGGTGACGCCCTGGATGCGCGATTCCGCGACACCCGCCTCGCTGAGCAGGCGGCGCGTGGCATTGGCGCGCTCGGTCGAGAGGTCCCAGTTGCTGCGGGTGCCGCCGCCGCGGAAGGGCGTGCTGTCGGTGTGGCCGGTCACCTGGATGGGGTTGGGCAGACGGGCCGCGGCCTGGGCCACGCGCTGGATCATCTGGCGGGCGCGCTCGGTGGGGGCGGCGCCGCCGGTCGCGAACATGGGCTGGCCATCGGCCTCCAGCAGCTGCACGCGCAGCCCCTCGGGCGTGATCTCGACCAGCACCTGGCGGGCGAGCTCGGCCAAGGCGGGGTCGGCCAGGAAGGTCTGGCGCAGCGCGTCGGCCATGTCCTCGAATCGCTCCTGCTCGGCGCGGGCGGCTTCGAGGCGGCGCGCGGCTTCGCCGGTGAGCGGGGCAGGGGGTTGTGGCTCGCCAGCCGCCTCGCCTGAGGCGTCCGCGGTCGAATCGGGGCGCGGCGCGGCCACCGAATCCACCCGGGACGCGCGGGTGTCTTCATCGCCGGGCGGGCCGGGGACGCGCCGGGCGGGCTCGGCCGGGCGGTCGCTCTCATCCTCCTCCAGCTCCTGCTCGGTCGGGCGGGGGCCGCGTTCGAGGCGGATGGCGCCGGTGTCGGAGGCCATGTTGCCGGCGCTGTGCGGCGTCATGCCGCCAAAGGGCTGGCCCGTGCCCGAGGCGCCGGTGGCGAGCGCGTTGGACGGGTTGAAGAAATCGGCGATGCCGCGGCGCTGTTCCTCGGTGGTGGCGTTCAGCAGCCACATCAGCAGGAAGAAGGCCATCATGGCGGTCACGAAATCGGCATAGGCGACCTTCCAGGCGCCGCCATGGTGCCCATGGCCGCCTTCCTCGATCCGCTTGATGACGGTGATCCCGCCATCCCCCTTGCCACGCTTGGCCAAGCCACACCCCACAAGCGGCGTCCTGCCGCGGGCGCATCCTGCGGCCCGGGGGGTTAACCGAGGGCTAAGGCCGGCCGGTAACTTGGTGAAGCTTGAAGTGAACGGCCGCGATGCTGCAACGCGGCCGAGAAATTCCAAGTTGCGGGCTTGCCACGGCGCGCGGAGCGGCCTAGTCCGCCCCGCACGATCATGGTAACCGGCCCCTTCGGAGCCGGAGCTGAGGCTTCAGGGGATAGACCGGCCGATCCCATCGGAAGATCCCGAGGGACCGCTGGCAGCAGGAGAACAGGGTAATGAGCGAGACGGCCGACAAGGTTAAGAAGATCGTGGTGGAGCATCTGGGCGTCGAAGAGGCCAAGGTGACGGCCGAGGCTTCGTTCATTGACGATCTCGGCGCGGACAGCCTCGACACGGTCGAGCTGGTCATGGCCTTCGAGGAAGCCTTCGGGGTGGAGATTCCCGATGACGCGGCCGAGAAGATCCAGACCGTGAAGGACGCGATCGAGTTCATCGAGAAGCAGCAGGCCGCGGCCTGATTCGCGGCACTTGACCCCTCGACAGGGATAGGAACGCCACGTGTTCGCGCAGGGTTTTGCGCCGCGCCGCGTCGTCGTCACCGGCATGGGAATCGCGAGCCCCCTCGGGCTCGGGATTGAGAATGTCTGGAAGCGGCTGATCAACGGCGAAAGCGGCATATCCAACATCCAATCCTTCGACGTGAAGGATCTGCCCGCGCGGATCGCCGGCCAGGTTCCCGCCGGTGTGAAGGCTGATGGCCGGCTCGACCTCGGCGAGTGGATCCCCGTCAAGGATCAGAAGAAGATGGACCGCTTCATCCAGCTGGCCCTCGTGGCGGCGGTGGAAGCGATCGAATCCTCGGGCTGGATGCCGGAGGACGAGCCGAGCCGCTGCGCGACCGGCGTGATGATCGGCTCGGGCATTGGTGGGCTCGAGACGATCCAGGAAGCGGCGACGCTGGTGGCGGCTGGCCGCACCAAGCGGCTTTCGCCCTTCTTCATCCCCTCCTCGCTGGTGAATCTGGCCTCCGGCCACGTTTCCATCCGCTATGGTTTCAAGGGGCCGAACCATTCGGCGGTCACCGCCTGCGCCACGGGCGTGCATGCCATTGGCGATGCCGCGCGCCTCATCGCGCTGGGCGATGCCGATGTGATGGTGGCCGGCGGTGCCGAGGCCGCGATCTGCGAGCTCGGCATCGGCGGCTTCTGCGCGGCGCGGGCGCTGTCCACCAAGTTCAATGACACGCCGGCCGCCGCCTCCCGCCCCTGGGATTCGGAGCGCGACGGCTTCGTGATGGGCGAGGGCGCGGGCGTCCTGGTCCTGGAAGAATACGCGCACGCCAAGGCGCGCGGGGCGACCATCCACGCCGAGGTCATCGGCTATGGCATGAGCGGCGACGCCTATCACATCACCTCGCCCGCCGAGGATGGCGATGGCGGCTTCCGCGCCATGAAGGCCGCGCTGCGCGATGCGGGCCTCTCGCCCGCCGATGTGCAATATGTGAACGCCCACGGCACCAGCACGCCGATGGGCGACGATATCGAGCTTTCGGCCGTCGAGCGCATGTTTGGCGCCGACGCCAAGGGCCTGGCCATGTCCTCCACCAAATCGGCCACGGGCCATTTGCTGGGTGCCGCCGGCGCGGTGGAGGCGATCTTCTCCATCCTGGCCGTGCGCGACGACGTGGCGCCGCCCACGCTGAACCTCGAGAACCCCTCGCGCGAGAGCCCGATTGACCGCGTGGCGAAGGTGGCGCAGGAGCGCAAGATTGACGTGGCGCTGTCCAACAGCTTCGGCTTCGGCGGCACCAATGCCTCGGTGATCTTCCGGGGCGCGCCCTAGGGCCTTGCCATGTTCCGCTGGGTGAAGCTGGCCGGCGCCCTGCTCGTGGCGCTGGCGCTGGCCCTCGGCGGGGCGTTCTGGACCGCCCAGACCCGCATCGCCGCCCCCGGACCCCTGGCCGAGGCCACCAACCTGGTCATCCCCCGCGGCGGTACCGAGGGAATCGCCGGCGTGCTGCGTGCGGCGGGCGTCATCACCGATCCGCGCCTCTTCGCCTTCGCCGCCTGGTGGAGCCGCGCCGAGGGCCCGCTGCGGGCCGCGGAATTCACCTTTCCCGCCCAGGCCTCGATCCGGGACGTGCTGGGCGTGCTGCGCGAGGGCCGGCCGGTGCAGCGGCGCCTGACCATCGCCGAGGGGCTGACCGCCCGGCAGATCATGGCCCTGCTGGAACGCACCGAGGGGCTGACGGGCGAGGTGCCCGCCCTGGCCGAAGGCGCCGCGCTGCCCGAGACCTACGCCTACACGCTGGGTGACACCCGCGCCTCCGTCGCGCGCCGCGCGGTGGCCGCGATGGATGCGGCACTGGCCGAGGCCTGGGCTGCGCGTGCGCCCAACCTGCCGCTCGCCAATGCGCGCGAGGCGCTGATCCTGGCCTCCATCATCGAGCGCGAGACCGGTGTCGCGGCCGAGCGCGCCCTGGTGGGTGGCGTCTTCGTGAACCGGCTCCGGCGCGGGATGATGCTGCAATCCGACCCGACGGTGGCCTATGTGCCGGGGCAGGGGATGCCGCTGGACCGGCCGTTGACGCGGGCCGACCTCGACCAGGCGCACCCCTTCAACACCTACCGCATCCGCGGCCTGCCGCCCGGCCCCATCGCCTCGCCCGGGCGGGAGGCGCTGCGCGCGGCGACGCGGCCGGCGGAGACGGAGTTCCTGTTCTTCGTGGCCGATGGCACGGGCGGGCATGCCTTTGCGCGGACGCTGGAGGAGCATAATCGCAATGTGGCCCGTTGGCGGGCACTTCGGTGAGGGTTGCGAGGGGCGCTGCCCCTCGCCCGCCCTGCACCCTGGCTCAATTGTAGCGGTTGCGGCCGGCCATGACGCCGCCATCCACATCCCAGATCGCGCCCGTCACCCAGTCGGCGCGGGGTGAGAGGAGGAAGGCCACGACCTCGGCCACCTCCTCGGGCCGGCCGACGCGCCCCAGCGGGTGAAAGCCATTGAAGCCCTGCAAGGCGGCATGGACCTCCGCCTTGGGGATGAAGGCCTCGTAGATCGGGGTTTCGACCACGGCGGGGGAGACGGCGTTCACGCGGATGCCGTGCGCGGCGAGTTCCATGGCCAGATGCTGCGTCATCGCATGCAGCCCGGCCTTTGCCATCGAATAGGCGGAGGACGGCGTCGCCTCCACCGTCTGGCGCGCCCACATCGAGCCCAGATTGACGATGGCGCCCGCCGCTCCACGCTCAACCATGCCGCGTGCTACGGCTTGGGTCAGGAAGAACAGGCCCTTGTTGATGGCGAGATAGCGGTCGTAATCCGCCTCGTCATGCTCCAGGAAAGGCTTGGGCAGGAATACGCCCGCGGCATTGACCAGCAGATCAACCGGCCCGGCTGCCTCGGCGAGGCCCCGCCGTGCCGCAGGGTCGGTGATGTCCGCGCGATGGGCCCGCACCGGCCCGATCCCCGAAAGCAGGCTGAGAGCCTGGTCCAGCTTGGCGCCGTCCCGGCCGACCAGCATGGCGGCGGCCCCCCGTTCGAGCAGAAGCCTCGCCGTGGCGAGGCCCATGCCGGTGCTGCCGCCCAGGATCAGGGCGGTCTTTCCCTCGAATTCTGACATGCTGAGTCTCCCAACTAGTTGATAGGTTAGAGCATAAAAATGAGCGGTTCAGTCGGCCCCGCGTTCCAGCCGTTCGGCTGATCGCGTCGCGACCGCCTCGAACACATCGAGCCGGCCGAGCGAGCGGGCCGTGAACATCGCGCCGAGCAGGGCGGCATACAGGGCTTGCGCCTCGGCCTGTGGCGCCAGGCCTGCGGCAAACTCACCCGTCGCGGCGGCATCGGCGATGACGTCGGCGAGCCAGCGGAGGTTCCGCTGCATGAAGTCGGCGACGCCGACGCGGATCCGGTCCGGTACGGACGCATGGTCGGAGGCGAGCATGGCGCAGAGGCAGGCCTGCCCCTCACGAAGCCCTTCCAGGTAGAGATCGGCATAGGCCTGGATGCGGCCGCGCCCGGTCGGTGTGCCGGCCCAGATGGCGGAAAGGCGCTGGTCGAAGGCTTCCGCATAGGCGGCGATGAGGGCGACGCAGAGGTCTTCCTTGGTGGGGAAGTGGTGGTGGATGGTGGGCTTGCTGACCCCCACGGCCTCGGCGAGGTCCGCGTAGGAAAAGGCGGCATAGCCGCGGCGGCGGACCAGCGCCTCGGCAGCGTCCAGGAGGTGGCGGCGCGTCTCGTTCACGTGATCAATCTACCGACTAGTAGGTCGGCGTCAAGTCCCGCCCCATCGCTGGTCCCGCCAGGCCCCGGCCGCCGCGCCGAGGATCGCGCCGGCGAGCACCGGCCAGGGCTGTCCCAGCCCCAGCACATGCGAGGCCGTCACCGCAGCCACCGCAGCCACCGCCCAGGGAAACAGCTCCGACGCGCCGCGCCAGAGCGGCACCATGAGGGCCACCAGCGTGGCCACGCTGGCGAAGAAGATCGGGTGGCCCGGCGGCAGGGCGATCAGGCCGGAAAAGGCATGGCCGAGGCCGGTCATGCTCATCCAGAAGATCCAGAAGGTCAGCCCCACGCCCAGCAGCAGCGCCGCATCCCTGCCGCCCGCCCGCTGGTCCGCGATGGAGATGGCGAAGCTGTTATCCACCAGCGTGGCCAGCGTGCCCCAGAGCTTCCAGCCGCGCAGCTTGTCGAGCCAGGGAGCCAGCGCCGCCCCCATGGGTGCGAGGCGCAGGTTGATGACGAAGGCGGCGAGCGTGGCGCCGAGGATAGGCGCCGGGTCGGCCCAGAGTTCCAGCGCCACGAGCTGGCTGGTCCCGGCGAAGACGAGGGCCGACATCAGCACCGTCTCCAGCAGGGAGAGGCCCCGCGCATCGGCCAGCACGCCGACGATCAGGCCGAAGGGCGCCATGGCCGGCACCATGGGCAGCGAGATGCGCACCCCCCGCCAGAAACCCTGGCGGGTGAAGACGACGCGGCTGCCGCTCATCGGGCTTGGTCCAGGATGTGCTCGGCCTCGGGGCGCGAGAGGGCGAGGGCGCGGCGCGCGACCTCCCCGCTAAAGCCGGCGCGGGCCAGGCTCGCCAGCCATTTCTGGCGCAGCGCGGGCTCGGGCGGGGCGGCGGCGAAGGGGCCGAAGCGACGCTTGCGGCAGAGGATCAAGGCGGCGGCGAATTCGCCGGGCATGTCCGCATGATCCAGTGCCGCGCGGGCGGTCTCGGGCGCGACACCCTTGGCGGAGAGATGCGCGAGCGTGGCGCGGGCGGAGCGGCCCGAGCCTTGCAGCCGCCGCGCCCGGGCCTGGGCAAAGAGCGCGTCATCCACCGCACCCGCTTGCACCAGCCGCGCCGCGATGGCGGCCGCCTGGGCCTGGGCCGTGGCGGCCGCGGCCGCAATGGCTTCCGGCTCCTGCCCCTCCTCGGCCGCGGCGCGGGCCCAGCGGCGGATGCGGTTGCCCAGCACCCGGCGCAGCCCGGCCTCGGTGGTGGCGAAGCGGGCGAGATGGGCCAGGGCGGCCTCGCGCAGGGCAGTTTCGGTGATCTTCGGCATGCGGATGGAGGGGCGCGCCCCCCGGCTTCTCTTTCACCGTGGCGTTGACGGGCTGGACCATTGGCATAGCCGCGCGCCCTGTCAAATGCCGCGGCGCTAGACCGCCAGGCCGGAGGTGATGCCGGCCCGCAGCCTTTCACGCGCATCCGGATCATGCGCGGGGAGCAGGATGGTGGGCGAGGTCGCGAGCTGGCGGCGCAGCCGGGCGAGGCTGTCCCGGGCCGCGCCCACATCGGCCACGATGCCCGCGACCTCCTCCCGCTCGGCCTGGCCGGCATCGAAGACGGCGTCTCCGGCGAAGAGCCAATTCCGCTCCCCGTCGCGCAGCAGCACGGATTGGTGGCCGGGCGAATGGCCCGGCGTGGGCAGGAGCTGCACGGCGCCATCGCGGGTGACGGCGTGGCTGCCGGGGAAGGCGCCCAAGGGCGGGCCGTCCAGCGCCACCGCCTCGCGCTCCAGCCCCTCCGGGATGCGACAGGTGAGCGTGCCGAGATGGCCCCCGGCATCCACCCGGTTCAAGAGGAAGCGGCTCCGCGCCAGATGCGGCATGCCGCCGGTATGGTCCGAATGCAGGTGGGTCATCACCACCCAGCGCACATTCTCGGGCGCCAGGCCGAGTTGGCGGAGCTGCGGGCCGACCTCCTCCTCCGGCCGCACGGCGAAGCGCAGGTTGCGGGTGTAGAAAAAGGCGTCGCCGCGCGAGCACTCGAAATAAGCGGGGTCCGCCGTGCGCGCCGTCTCACCGGTATCCACCACGATGACGCCCTCCGGATGCTCGATGGCGTAGCAGAGGATGGGCATCCAGGGCGTCCATTGGCTGTCGAGGATGATGCCGGGCAGCCGCAGCGGCGCAGGGCCGGAGAGGGTGCGGTGGCGGGTCTTCACCTGGACCCAGCCGGTCTGGATCGCGTGCACCCGAAGCCCGCCAGGGGTGGTGACGGTGAGCGGTGCGGGGTTTGCGGGGGGCGGAGCCGCCGCCAGCGGTGCAGGGGCGGCGCAGCCGGCCAGGAGGGCGGGGGCGGCCAGCAGGAGGGGACGTCGGCGCAATGTGGGCTCCAAAGTGAGTGAACTTCATTCATAATGGAGAGGGTCGAGGCTGGCAAGCGGCGCCCGGCTGCCCTATCCCGGGCCATGGCCTCAGCCCCGCCTTCGCAGCGCCGCCTGGACTCCGCCGAAGCGCGGGACCGCCGGATCCTGGCCGCCGCCCGGCATTGCTTTGCCAGCGCGGGTTTCGAAGGCACGACCATGGGCGCCGTGGCGCGCGAGGCGGGGGTGGCGGTCGGCACCCTCTATCTGCGCGCCGCGACGAAGGAGGCGCTGCTCGCCCGCGTGCTGGAGGAGGTGGAGCGCGAATTGGCCGCGACCATGGAAGCCGCGGCGGAGAGCACGTCCGCATGGCCCGAGCGCTTCGCCGCCGTGTTCCACGCCCTGCTGCGCGCGGTGGGCGGCATGGCGGACCTGCCCTTGCTCATGCGCCTCGCTCATCACGCCGCGGCCACCCAACCGGCTGGCCCGGGCCCGATTCGCGCCTGGATCGCGGGCTTCATCCGGCGCGGCCAGGCCGCCGGCGTGCTGCGCCCGGTGGAGCCGGACCTCGCCGCCGCGATGGCCTTCGGCATGGTGGAGGGCGCGATGCAGGCGCATGCCGCACAGGCCGAGCTGACCGAAGCGGCCGTGGCCGAGGCGCTGGCCGACCTGGCGCGGCGCTGGCTGCTGCGTGACCCCGCCTGAGCCCGCCTCAGATCACAAAATGCAGCGGCTCGGTCACCGGGCGCCGCATCCCGGCCGCCGCCGCGCGCTTCAGCAGATCCTCCAGCGTCAGCGCCCCCAGTCGCTTGGCCGTCGCCGCCTCCAGCTCCTGCCAGAGGGGCGCGGTGACCAGGCGGGCCAGCTTGCCTGGCGGCTCGGGCGGGGGCTCATCCTCGGTGACGGCGGCGATGATCTCGGTGAGGGACACCTCGCGCGGGGCGCGCGCCATGCGATAGCCGCCGCGCGGGCCGCGCAGCGAATCGAGCAGGCCGGCCCGCACCAGGGATTGCAGCAGCGGCTCGATCCCGCGCCGGGCCGCGCCCAGCCGCTCGGCGATTTCGGCAGCCCCCGTCACCTCGCCCCCCCGCCCGGCGTGGAAGGCGATGTCGAGGGCGATGTCGAGGGCAAGGAGCCCGCGATCCTGGCGCAGCAGCATGGTCGGTAATTCTCCCGCGAACGGGCGTAGAATAGCGCGAATGGCCAGGAAATCCAGCCATCAGCGGCTCGGCGGCGGCGGTTTTTGTGATAACGGCATGGCATGGACGCCGAATCGCCCCCATCCCGCCATCGCCTGCGCGCCAGCATCCTCGACACGGTGGGCGACACGCCCGCCGTCCTTCTGCCCCGCGTGATGGCGGCCGAGGGGCTGAAGGCGCGGCTTGCCCTCAAGCTCGAATTCTTCAACCCGGCGGGCTCCGTGAAGGATCGCATCGGCCTCGCCATGATCGAGGCGGCGGAGGCGGCAGGGCAGATCGCACCCGAACGCTCGGTGATCGTGGAGCCGACTTCAGGCAATACCGGCATCGCGCTGGCCTTTGTGGCGGCCGCCAAGGGCTACCGGCTGATCGTGGTGATGCCGGACGGCGCCTCGATCGAGCGGCGCAAGATGCTGAAATTGCTGGGCGCCGAACTGGAACTCACGCCGGCCAAGCGCGGCATGGCGGGCGCCATCTCCCGCGCCGAGGAGATCGTCGCCAAGACCCGCGGCGCCTGGATGGCCCGGCAATTCGACAATGGCGCCAACCCCGACATCCATGCCCGCACCACCGCCGAGGAAATCTGGCGGGACACGGCGGGCGAGGTGGATGTGGTGATGGGCGGCATCGGCACCGGCGGCACGCTGACCGGCATCGCCCGCGTGCTGAAGCCCCGCAAGCCCGGGCTGCGCGTCATCGGCATCGAGCCGGCCGAGAGCGCCGTGCTGAACGGGGATGAGCCGGGGCCGCATCGCATCCAGGGCATCGGCGCCGGTTTCTGCCCCACCGTGCTGGACCTCGCCAACCTGGATGGCGTGGAGCGCGTGGCCGAGCGCGAGGCCTTTGCCGCCGCCCGCCAGGTGGCGCGGCTGGATGGGGTGCCCGTCGGCATTTCCTCCGGCGCGGTGCTGCACGCCATGATCCGGCTGGCGCGGGAGCCGGGGATGGAGGGCAAGCTGATCCTCGGCATCGCCGCCTCCTTCGCCGAGCGCTATCTTTCGACCGAGCTTTTCGAGGGCCTCTAACCCGTAGCGAAACGGGCCCGGCGCTGCTATCCTCAGGGTCCCCCCGGCTTATCCCGTGCCTTCCCCCAAAGGCCCGGCCCCAGTGGCGCGTCAACTTGCCGAGGCACCCATGAGTGATTCCGCTGCCGGCTTCAGCCGCTTCGCCTCGCCCGCCGTCAAGCTGGCGATCGGGCGGCGGGTGAACGAGATCCTGGGCATCCTGCTGGGCTTCGCGGGCCTCGCCTTGCTCGTCGCCGTCGGCACCTATCATCCGGGCGATCCTTCCCTTTCCACCGCGACCAGCGGGCCGACCGGCAACCTGGCCGGGCCGCTCGGCGCCGTGGTGTCGGACGTGCTGTGGCAGGCTTGCGGCTGGGCCGCCTATCTGCCGGGCGCCGTGCTGCTGGGCTGGGCGCTGCGCATGATGACGCAGCGCGGCGTGAGCCTGCTGCCGGCCCGCATCGTGGCGATGATGCTGGCCGCGCCCATGCTGGCTGCGCTGTTTGCCCTGATCCCCGGCGCCGATGCCGGCGTGGCCGGCCCCCTGCTGGCCGATGCGCTGCTGCGCGGGCTGGAGGGCGCCTTTGGCCCGCTTGGCCGGCTGACGGCGCAGCTGGTGACCGGCGGCCTGGCCGCCCTGCTCATCTACCTCGCCTTCGGCGCCTCGCCGAGCGACTGGCGCCGCGCCGCGCGCGTCACCGCCGATGCCGCCCGCGCCACCGCCGACACCGCCGCCCGCGGCATGGGCGAGGCCGCGGTCTATGGCGTGCGCAAGCGGCATGTGCTGGTGCGGCCCTTCGTGGCGCTGGGCGGGATGTTCCGCCGCAAGCCGCGCCCCGCCCCCGCGGCCGACCTGATGGACGTGCTGAAGGAGGCCGAGCGCGCCGCCGCCTCACCGCACATCGCGCCCTATGTCGCCCCGCCACCCGCCGCCCCGGCCGAGCGGCCGCCGCTGCGCCAGGAACCCGAGATCCGCCCCGCGCCGCGCAGCACGCCCCGCGTGGCCCCGACCGCCAAGCCCAAGGCGCCGCCCGAGCAGGCCGTGCTCGACCTGCCGGTGGAGGGCTGGCGCACCCCGCCGCTCGACCTGCTGGCCCCCACGCCGCCCCGTGTGGCCGGCGGGCCGAGTGCCGAGGCGCTGCAGGCCAATGCCCGCATGCTGGAACAGGTGCTGAGCGACTATGGCGTGAGCGGCGCCATCACCGAGATCCGCCCCGGCCCCGTCGTTACCCTCTATGAGCTGGAGCCGGCGCCGGGCACCAAATCCTCCCGCGTCATTGGCCTCGCCGATGATATCGCGCGCAGCATGTCCGTGGTCTCGGTGCGTATCGCGACCGTGCCGGGCCGCAGCGTGATGGGCATCGAGATGCCCAATGTGAAGCGCGAGACGGTCTGGCTGCGGGAGATGCTGACCAGCGAGGAATACCAGCGCGCCGGCGCCTCGCTGCCGCTGATCCTCGGCAAGAATATCGGCGGCACGCCCATCATCGCCGACCTCGCGCGCATGCCGCATCTGTTGATCGCGGGCACCACCGGCTCGGGCAAGTCGGTCGGCATCAACACCTTCATTCTCTCGCTGCTGTTCAAGCACAGCCCGGCCGAATGCCGCTTCATCATGATCGACCCGAAGATGCTGGAGCTCTCGGTCTATGACCGTATCCCGCACCTCCTGGCGCCGGTGGTGACCGAGCCGCCCAAGGCGATCGGCGCGCTGAAATGGACCGTGCGCGAGATGGAGCGCCGCTACCGCGCGATGAGCCAGATCGGCGTGCGCAACATCGCCGGCTACAATGAGAAGGTGGTGGCCGCACTCGGCCGCGGCGAGGTGCTGACCCGCAAGGTGCAGACCGGCTTTGACCCCGAGACGAACAAGCCCGTCTTCGAGGAGCAGGCGCTCTCGCTCCAGAAGCTGCCCATGATCGTCGTCGTCATTGATGAGATGGCGGACCTCATGATCGTGGCGGGCAAGGAGATCGAGGCGGCGGTGCAGCGTCTCGCGCAGATGGCGCGTGCGGCGGGCATTCACGTCATCATGGCGACGCAGCGGCCTTCGGTGGATGTCATCACCGGCACCATCAAGGCGAATTTCCCGACGCGCATCTCCTTCCAGGTGACCAGCAAGATTGATAGCCGCACCATCCTGGGCGAGCAGGGCGCCGAGCAGTTGCTCGGCCAGGGCGACATGCTCTTCCTGCCCGGCGGCGGGCGGATGACGCGCGTGCACGGCCCCTTCGTGGCGGATTCCGAGGTGGAGCGCATCACCGACTGGCTGCGCGAACAGGGCGAGCCGGATTACGTCGAGGAAGTGACCGAGGTGGAGGAGGATGGCGAGGTCGGCCTCTCCGGCATCGCGGCGGCGTCCGATGCCGACAAGTCACTGTTTGACCAGGCGGTGGATGTGGTGGCGCGCGAGGGCAAGGCCTCGACCTCCTTCATCCAGCGCCACCTGAACATCGGCTACAACCGCGCTGCCAAGCTCATCGAGCAGATGGAGAAGGAGGGGATCGTCAGCCCCGCCAACCATGTGGGCAAGCGGGAGATCCTGGTGCGGCGCACGAACAACGACGATTAGGCGGCGAAGCGGGCGCTGCGGCCGGTTTCGAAATAGCGCCGCCGGAAATCCTCGATGGTGCGGATCAGCCCGGCCTCCAGCGGAATGCGCGGCTCCCAGCCGATCGCCTCGCGCGCCTTGGTGATGTCGGGCTGGCGCTGGCGCGGATCATCCTCCGGCAGGTCGCGGAATTCGATGCGCGAGGCGGAGCCGGTGAGGCGCAGCACCTCTTCCGCCAGGTGCCGGATGGTGAATTCGCCGGGATTGCCGAGGTTGAGCGGCCCCGTCCCCGCGCTGGCGGTTTCCATGAAGCCGACCATCCCCTCCACCAAATCATCCACGTAGCAGAAGGCGCGGCTCTGCTGGCCATCGCCATAGAGTGTGATGGGCTCGCCGCGCAGCGCCTGCATGATGAAGTTGGAGACGACGCGCCCGTCATTGGGGTGCATGCGCGGCCCATAGGTGTTGAAGATACGCACCACCTTGATCGGCACCTTGTGCTGGCGGTGGTAGTCGAAGAACAGCGTCTCGGCGCAGCGCTTCCCCTCGTCATAGCAGGCGCGGGGGCCGATCATGTTGACGTTGCCGCGGTAATCCTCGGGCTGGGGATGCACCGTCGGGTCGCCATAGACCTCGCTGGTCGAGGCCTGGAGGATGGGCGCGCGCAGCCGCTTGGCCAGGCCCAGCATGTTGATGGCGCCGATGACGCTGGTCTTGGTCGTCTGCACCGGGTCGAACTGGTAATGCACGGGCGAGGCCGGGCAGGCGAGGTTGTAGATCTCATCCACCTCCACATAGAGCGGGAAGGTGATGTCGTGCCGCAGCAGCTCGAAGAAGGGGTCGCTCAGCAGATGCGCGATGTTCTCGCGCGAGCCCGTGAAGAAATTGTCCACGCAGAGCACATGGCAATTGCGCGCCAGCAGCGTCTCGCAGAGATGCGTGCCGATGAACCCGGCACCGCCGGTGACAAGGACGCGCTTTCGGTCACGACGCATGGCGTTCTGCCCCTCCAAGGATGGATCGCGCCGCGGGGCGCGCAGTCCGGAGGATCGGCGGGGAAGATGAAGAAAGCCTGAAGCGTCAGCCGGGCTTGGTGATCGCCGTCAGCTCGGCATTGATGTCCCAGAGCACGGCGCGGATGTCCGTCGCACCCCGCGCCAACACGCGCGCGCTGTGCATGTCCTGGTAGGCCAGGGCGTGTTCCCGCGTCGTGAAGGCGTAGAGCCCGCCGGCGCGGCCGGCCGCCGCATCCTCGGTCCAGATCTTCCAGACGAGGCCGGGCGTATCCGCCGCAATGGAATGGGCGAGGGGGCGGAGCAGCGCGTTGCGCTCAGCCCCCGGCGCCGGATAGGGCGGCGGCGCCGTCGCGAAATCCATCTGGAGAATGACGGTCGGGACGGCGCCGTTCATGGTCAGCCCTGGTAGGCGACGGTGCGCGTGACCTGCTCGCCCAGGCCCGCAATGCCGACCTTCACTTCCTGGCCCGCCTTCAGGAACCAGGGCGTGGGCTTCTTGCCGAGACCCACGCCCGGCGGCGTGCCGGTGAAGATCACGTCGCCGGGGAAGAGCGTGATGCACTGGCTAACGTAACTCACCAACTGCTTCACGTTGAAGATCATGGTCTTGGTGCTGCCATCCTGCTGGCGCACGCCATCCACATCGGCCCACATCTTGAGATCCTGCGGGTCGGCCACCTCATCCTTCGTGACCATCCAGGGGCCGAGCGGGCCGAAGGTCTCGAAACCCTTGCCCTTGTCCCAGGTCGGCCCGCGCTCGGACTGCCATTCGCGCTCGCTCACGTCATTGCCGACGGCGTAGCCGGCCACATGGTCCATCGCCGCTTCTTCCGTCACGTAGCGGGCGGTGGTGCCGATGACGACGCAAAGCTCGCATTCCCAATCGGTCTTCACCGAGTTCTTGGGGATGATGATGTCGTCGTAGGGGCCGTTCAGCGCGCCCAGCGACTTGATGAAGACGATCGGCTCCTTCGGCACGGCGGCACCCGTCTCGGCCGCGTGGTCGGCGTAGTTCAGGCCGATGCAGATCAGGTTCTTCATGCCGGTCACGCAGGACCCGATCCGCGGCGAGCCGCTGACGGCCGGCAGCGTCGCCGGGTCGATCGTGGCGAGCTTGGCCAGCACGCCCGGCGCCAGCGCATCGCCATTCACGTCGGGGATGACGCCGGAGAGGTCACGGATGGTGCCGGCGGCGTCGAGCATGCCGGGCTTTTCCTGTCCCTTGGGGCCGTAGCGGAGCAGTTTCATGGGGCGGTTCCTCCTCGGATCGATGCGCGGGAGATTGCCCGTAAAAAACGCGGGCGCGAAGGGTGGCCCCACGGGGGGTCAGTGGAAGACGCGGCCCGCGTCGATCACCACGGTCTGGCCGGTCATGGTTTCGGTGCGGCACATGGTCACGACCATGTCGGCGCAGTCATCCTTGTCCGCCGCCATGCCGAGCAGCGCGCCGGCGGCCGAGCGCTGCACCTGCTCGGGCAGCAGGTTGGCCGTGGCGCGCGTGCCCTCCAGCAGGCCCGGCGCCACGCAATTCACCAGCACCTGCGGCGCCAGTGCCACCGCCATGCACTTCGTCAGATGGATCAGCCCGGCCTTGGAGACGGCATAGGCGATGGAGGAGCCGCTCGGCCCCAGGCCTGCCACGGAGGAGATGTTGACGATGCGCCCGGCGCCCTGCGCCTTCATCACCGGCGCCACCGCCTTGATGAGGCGCATGGGGCCCGTGAGGTTCACTGCCATGATCTTCTCCCAGACTTCCTCGGTCAGGTTGTCGAGGTCGGGGAAGGGGATCGCCTTGTTGAAGGCGGCGTCATTCACGAGGATATCCAGCCGGCCGAAGCGGGCTGTGACGGCGGCGACCAGCGCCTCCACCGCCGCGCGGTCTGTGATGTCGCACTGGAAGGCCGTGGCGTTCACCTGGTGGCGGGCGGCGATGTCGCGCGCCACGCCCTCCGCCTGCTCGCGGCTTTGCGCGTACATCACGGCCAGGTGCACGCCCTCGCGCGCCAGCGCCTCGCAGATCCGCTGGCCGAGGCCGCCATTGCCGCCGGTGACGAGCGCCACCTTGCCCCTGAGATCCATGCCGTGCCCCTCCGCGTTGTTGTCTTGTGGCGGAAGAGTGCGGGGCAATTCGCCCGGGCGTCCAGCGGCCCGCTAGTAGAGGTTGGCCTTCAACCGCTCTGGTGCCGCCAGGTCATAGGCCACCGCGTCCAGCCCGCCCTTCTTATGGGCCGAGACAAGCTGCCCCATCGTCGGCACCTCCGCCGGGCGCTTCTCGCCCCGCCAGAGCGCCGAGCGCATCAGGGCCTTGGCGCATTGCATGAAGATCTCGCGGATCTCGATGATCAGGATCGTCGCGGGCGTCTTGCCCTGGGCCACGCAGCGCGCGCGCAGCTCGGGGTCGGTCGAGATGGTGGCGGTGCCGTGCAGGCGCAGCGTCTCGTTCACGCCGGGGATCAGGAACAGCAGGGAGACGCGGTTGTCCTCGATGATGTCACGCAGCCCGTCCAGCCGGTTGTTGCCCTTGCGGTCGGGCAGCATGACGCGGTGGTCGTCCAGCACCTCGACGAAGCCGGGCGCATCGCCTCTCGGCGTGATGTGGTTGCCCCGCGCCCCCTGCGTGCCCAGCAGGCAGAAGGGGGAGGCCGCGATGAAGGCGCGGGTCGGCGCGTCCAGCCGGTCGGTGGATTTGGTGCGGGCGACCTCCATGACCTGGTCATAGAGGGCTTCGAGTTGGGCGATGGTGGTGACGGCGTGCGGGTCCATCCCCGCATGGTGGCGAAACCCGGCGCCGGGCGCTATACCCCAAACTTCAACCAATGTCTGAAGTACCATGGCTGGGCATTCACAGTTCAAGAACATCATGCACCGCAAGGGCGGGCAGGACGCCAAGCGCGCCCGCGCCTTCGCGAAGATCAGCCGCGAGATCACGGTCGCGGCCAAGCAGGGCCTGCCGGACCCCAACCACAATCCGCGCCTGCGCGCGGCGCTGGTGGCGGCCCGGCTGGCCAACATGACCAAGGATGTGGTGGACCGTGCCATCAAGAAGGCCCAGGGGGTCGGCTCGGGCGAGGATTACGCCGAGATCCGCTATGAGGGCCGCGGCCCCGGGGGTGTGGCCCTCATTATCGAGGCGCTCACCGACAACCGGAACCGCACGGCGAGCGATTTGCGCTCCATGTTCGGCAAGGCGGGCGGCGCGATGGGCGAGACGGTGGCCTTCCAGTTCGACCGCGTCGGCGCCCTGCGCTTCGCAGGCAGCGTCGCCGATGCCGACACCATGCTGGAAGCCGCCATCGAGGCCGGCGCCCAGGACGTGACCAGCACGACCGAGGGGCATGAGGTCCTGACCCTGCCGGAGGACCTCAACGCCGTGCGCGACGCGCTGGAGGGCCGCTTCGGCGAGGCCCAGGCCGCGCGGCTGGAATGGAAGCCGAACCTGACCGTGGATCTGGATGAGGAGGCCGCGGCCAGCGTACTGAAATTCATCGACCAGCTGGAAGACCATGACGACGTGCAGCAGGTCTATGCCAATTTCGAGGTGAGCGACGCCGTGCTGGCGAAGCTCTCGGGCTGAGTGGCCCCCCGCCCGATCGCAGAGCCCCGCAGGCGCGCAGCGCCGAGGAGCGGCGCGTGAATCGGTCGGGCAACCAACCCACCCGCATTCTGGGGATTGATCCCGGCCTGACCCATACGGGCTGGGGGCTGATCGAGAGCGCGGGCTCGCATCTGCGCTTCATCGCGGCCGGCGCCATCAGCACCTTGGCCGGCGACGAGCTCTCGGCCCGGCTGGTGCTCATCCATAACGGCCTCTCGCACCTCATCGGCGAATGGCAGCCCGATGAGGCCGCGGTCGAGCACACCTATGTGAACAAGAACCCGGCCGCGGCGCTGAAGCTCGGCCAGGCGCGCGGTGTCGCCCTGCTGGCGCCGGCGCTGGCCGGGCTGCCGGTCGCGGAATACCAGGCGATGGAGGTGAAGCGCGCCGTCGTCGGCACCGGCCATGCCGACAAGATCCAGGTACAGGACATGGTGAAGCGCCTGCTGCCGGGCGCCGTCTTGAAGCGCGCCGATGCCGCGGATGCGCTGGCGATCGCCATCTGCCACGCGCATCACCGCGGCACGCGCAACCTTCTCGCGAAGTTGGCCCAGGCATGATCGGCTCCCTGCGCGGCACCGTGGATAGCGTGGCCGACGGCGCCTGCGTGCTGGATGTGAATGGCGTGGGTTACCTCGTTGCCTGCTCGCGCAAGACGCTGGACCGGCTGACGGCGCGCGATGGCGCGCAGAAGCTGCTGGTGGAAACCCGCGTCAGCCAGGACGCCATCACCCTCTACGGTTTCCTCGACGCCGCCGAACGCGAGGCCTTCCGCGCGCTGATCGAAGTGAAGACCGTGGGACCCCAAAAGGCGCTGCTGGTTCTCTCCGGCCTCTCGCCCGAGCAATTGGCCCGCGCCATCGCGGCGAAGGAGCGCAAGAAGCTCGCCGAGGTGAAGGGCCTGGGTGCGGCCACCGCCAACCGCGTGATAGACGAGCCGGCGATGCAGAAATGGGCCGTCGGCCGCGCCACGCCCGAGGAGGATGGCGGTGGTGTCACGCTCGCCCCGGTCGCACCGAACAGCCCAGAGGCGGATGCCGTGAGCGCCTTGCTGAACCTCGGCCTGAAGCGCCCGGAGGCGGAGCGCGCCGTGGCGCGTGCCGTCTCCCAGCTGCCGCCGGGCTTCGACCTGAACGCGCTGATCACCCTGGCGCTCCGCGAATCGGCCCGCCATGTCTGAGCGCCTGACCGGCCGCGAACGCCAGGAGGAGGATGCGGGCGAAGCGAGCCTCCGCCCGCAGCTTCTCAGCGATTTTACCGGTCAGAAGCTGCTGCGCGAGAACCTCTCGGTCTTCATCCAGGCGGCCTCGGCGCGGGGCGAGGCGCTCGACCATGTGCTGCTGCATGGCCCCCCGGGCCTGGGGAAAACCACCCTCGCGCAGATCGTGGCGCGCGAGATGGGCGTGGGCTTCCGCGCGACCTCCGGCCCCGTGCTGCAACGCGCGGGGGACCTCGCCGCGATCCTCACCAACCTGCAGCCGCGCGACGTGCTCTTCGTGGACGAAATCCACCGGCTGCAGCCCGCCATCGAGGAAACCCTCTACCCCGCGATGGAGGATTTCCAGCTCGACCTCATCATCGGCGAGGGGCCGGCCGCGCGCACCGTGCGGATTGACCTGCCGCCCTTCACGCTGGTCGGCGCCACCACGCGCTCGGGCCTGCTCTCCACGCCCCTGCGCGACCGCTTCGGCATCCCGCTCCGCCTGAACCTCTACACGCCGGAGGAGCTGTTTCGCATCGTCCGTCGCGGTGCGGAAAAGCTCGCCTTCGCGCTTTCGGAGGAAGGCGCGCGCGAGATCGCGAACCGCTCGCGCGGGACGCCGCGCATCGCGGGCCGCCTGTTGCGGCGTGTGCGGGATTTCGCCGTGGTGGAAGGCCGCGTGGCCGACCGCACCATGGCCAATATCGCCCTTGAACGGCTGGAGGTGGATGCGAAGGGCCTGGACGCGATGGACCGCCGCTACCTCCGCCGCATTGCCGAGCACCACAATGGTGGCCCGGTCGGCGTGGAGACGCTCGCCGCCGCCCTCTCCGAAAGCCGGGACACGCTGGAGGATGTGGTGGAGCCCTTCCTGATCCAGGAGGGCCTGGTGCTGCGCACCCCGCGCGGCCGCATGCTGGGCGAGCCCGGCTGGCGGCATCTGGGGCTGACGCCGCCGGCGGGCAGCACGATCCAGCCTGATTTGCTGGACCCGCCGACCCCTCCGATGGCCGGAGGCGCGCATGCGCCGGAGGGCTGAATCGGTGGGGCCACAATGACAAAGAGTTACGAACATCGCCACAAGCTGCGCGTCTATTTCGACGACACGGATGCGGGCGGCATCGTCTATCACGCCAATTACCTGCGCTGGGCCGAGCGCGCCCGCACCGAAGCCCTGCGCGACATGGGACTCCCCCATTCCGAGATGCAGCGCCTGCATGGGTGCTTCCTGGTGGTGCGCCGCGCCGCCGTGGAGTATTCACGCCCGGCGCGACTCGATGACGAGGTGGTGGTCGCCACCCGGATTCGCCGCGCGGCCGCAAGCCTGCTGCTGACGCAGGCGGTCTTCCGGGGGGAGGAGAGTTTGGCCGTGATCGAGGTGGCGCTGGCCTGCGTGGATGCGGCGAGCCTGGCCCCGAGGCGGCTGCCTGAACCCTGGCTGGGCGCGCTGCGTGCCCGGATCGCAACCGACGACCCTTCACGACCCGGAGGCATGTCCCCTTGAAGTATCTCCTCGCTGTAGCGCTCGCCCTCCCGCTGGAAGCCCTGGCCCAGGGCGTCTCCTCCGCGCCGCTCGCCGCCCCCGCGCATGATCTGTCGATGCTCGGCCTCTTCCTGCAGGCCGACTGGGTGGTGAAGGCGGTGATGATCGCGCTGCTGCTGGCCAGCGTGTACGTCTGGGCCATCGCCTTCGAGAAATTCACGGCGCTGAAGCGCGCCAAGCGCGAGGCGGATGATTTCGAGGATCGCTTCTGGCGCGGCGGCAGCCTGGATGAGCTGTATCGCGCCCAGGGCGACAACCCCGCCCACCCCATGGCCTCGGTCTTCGTGGTCGGCATGCGCGAATGGCACGCGAGCACAGCGGCCGGCACGGGTGCGATGATGGTCGCCGGCACGCGTGAGCGTGTGGAGCGCGCCATGGCGGTCACCATCCAGCGCGAGATGGAGCGCCTTGAGAAGCGCATGACCTTCCTGGCCTCCACCGGTTCGGCGGCACCCTTCGTGGGCCTCTTCGGCACGGTCTGGGGCATCATGAACAGCTTCGCCGCCATCGCGGGGATGCAGAACACCAGCCTCGCGGTCGTCGCCCCCGGCATCGCGGAGGCGTTGTTCGCCACCGCCATCGGCCTGGTGGCGGCCATCCCGGCGGTGCTGATCTACAACATGCTGGCCTCGCAGATGGGCCGCTTTGCCGGCCGGCTTGAGGGCTTCGCCTCCGAGTTCGGCGCGATCCTCGCACGGCAGACCGAGGCGGCGGCCAATGCGCCGCGCCCCTCGGCCATGAACCCGGCGGCGGAATAAGCGCATGGCCGGCCCCCTGATGAAGCGCGGCTCGGGCGCCCGCTACCGCCCGATGGCGGAAATCAACGTGACCCCCTTCGTGGACGTCATGCTGGTGCTGCTGATCATCTTCATGGTGGCGGCGCCGATGATGACCACGGGCGTGCCCGTGGACCTGCCCCGCACCACCGCCCAGCCCCTGAACCAGGAGCAGGAGCCGCTGACCATCAGCGTGGACCCGCAGGGCCGCATCTTCCTGCAGGAGACCGAGGTGCCGCTGGAGGGCCTGGTCGCGCAGCTCCAGGCCATCGCCCGCAACCAGCCGGCCGGCGCCGCGCCCGGCAGCACGCAGGAGCGGCGGATCTTCGTCCGTGGCGACCGCGCCATCAGCTATGGCCGCGTGATGGAGGTGATGGGCACGATCAGCGCCGGCGGCTTCACCCGCGTGGCTCTGCTGGCGGAACAGGCCAACCCGACGGCGCGCCCCCCCGCGCCCGCAAACCCCACCGCGAACCCCCCGGCGCGAGGCCAGGCCCCGCGCTGAGCCATGGATGACGGGCGCTTCCGCCTCTGGGTCGGCGTCTCCTTCGGAGCGCATCTGCTCGCGCTGGTGCTGATCCTGTTCGAGCTGGCGCCGAAGCGCCTGCCGGAACCGACGGAGGAGGCCTTCGCGGTCGAATTCGCGCCCGCGCAGCAGGCCCAGGGCGATACGCCGGCACCGCGCCCGGCGCCGCCCACGCCCGTGCCCGCGCCGCCCACGCCCGAGCCCACGCCGCCCGAGCCGCCGCGCAACGCACCCGTCGCCCCGCCGCCACCGCCACCCCCGCCGCCGCCGGCCCCCGCCGCGACGCCGACGCCTCCCAGCCAGGCCGCGCGCCCCGCGCCCGCGACGCCACCGCCCGAGCCCGCGCCCTCGCCCGTGCCGGTGCCGCCGCGCCCGCAACAGCAGGCCCAGGCGCCGACGCCACCGAGCCCGACCCCGCCGCCGCCGACCCCCGCCCGCCCCGCGCCGCCCTTGCCCTTGCCGCCGCCCCCGGTGCCGCCGCCGCCCGAGCCCGCGCGCTCGCCCGGCACCGGCCAGACGCCCCCCGTCCAACGGCCGGAGGAGCGCAGCCAATCCGTGCTCAACACGCTGGAGCGGCTGCGCCAGCAACAGCAGCAGCAACAGCCCCCCACGGCCCGCGCCAATCCGGCCCCCGGCGCGCCCCAGCAGGGTGGCGGCGCGCCGCAGGGCACGGCCAACCTGACGGCCGCGGAACGCGCCGGCCTCGCCGACAAGATCGGCGAATGCTGGGCGGTGGATGCCGGTGCGCCCAACATCCAGAGCATCATCGTGGAATTGCGCGTGGTGACGGATGCGTCCGGCACGGTGCGCCAGGTGCTGCCCAATGGCGCGGTGCCCACCGAACCCCGCGCCCGGATGGTCTTCGAGGCGGCGCGGCGCGCCCTGCTCGACCCGCGCTGCAATCCGCTGCCGCTCCCGCGGGAGCGGCTGGATGCGCTGCGGAACACGGTGTTCCGGTTCAATCCGCGCGAATTGGGGCTGCGCTGAGCGGCCTCAGCCCGCCGTGCAGCCGAGGAAGCGCAGGCTGACGGTGGATCCAGCCAGCGAGCCGCCGAAAGGGTGGAAGCCCGTGAGCGTCCCCATCTGGCCGCCACCCAACAGCCCGGAGATGGTGCCCGACTTGCGCTGGTTGTTGCCGGTCATCGTCACTTCGATCGTGACCCGCGCGGCGCTCATGGCGCGGTTCGCGACGACAAAGCGCAGGGAACTGAGCGTACTGCCCGAATGCGTGACCTCGATCACCCGCATGTCGCAGCCATTGCTGCGGGTGCCCGTGATGGACAGGCCGGTGCCCGTCCAGGTCGTCTGGGCCTGGGCCGGGCGGGCCAGCTGCGCCAGGGCCAGCCCCAGGATTGCGGTGGCGAGCAGCGTTCTCATGTGGTGTCTCCTTCGCCACCCAGATTGCGCTGAGTTAACGCGTCTTCTCAAGACCGCCGCGCCGATCCCGCTGATCGGCCGCACCAATCGCCGGCTGGCGCGTTTGCCCCGGACGGCGCAGGGAGAGATTCACCTTTCGCCAAGAATCGGGCAGAAGTCCCCAAGGTTCGGAGTAGGCCCATCATGAGCACGATCAACCGCCGTTCGCTTCTCGCCGTTGGGCTCGTGGCCCCCGGCATCTTCGCGACCCCCTGGCCGGCGGCCGGGCAATCCGGGCAGCCCACCATCGTGGACATCACCCGCGCCCGCAGCGAGCCCATTCCCATCGCCATTCCGAACATGGCGGGCACCGGCAGCGATGGCGCGCGGCTGGGGGCGCAGATCGCGCAGGTCATCACCAATAACCTGCGCAATTCGGGCCTGTTCCGCCCGGTCGAGCGCGCGGCCTTCATCCAGTCGCCCGAGGCGGCGGCCGCGACCCCGCGCTTCCAGGATTGGCGCGTGATCGGCGCCGTCGGCCTCGTCACCGGCCGCGTGGATGCGAGCGGCGACCGGCTGCGCGTCGAGTTCCGCCTCTGGGACATCCTGCCCGAGCAGCAGGCGCTCGGCACCGCCTATAATGCCACCGCCTCCAACTGGCGGCAGATCGCGCACATCATCTCGGATGACATCTACAAGCGCATGCTGGGCGAGACGGGGTATTTCAACACCCGCATCGCCTATATCGCCGAGACCGGGCCGCGCGATCGCCGCACACGGCGCCTCGCCATCATGGACCAGGATGGCGAGAACAACCGCTTCCTGACCGATGGCCAGTTCCAGGCGCTGACGCCGCGCTTCCATCCGAACGCGACGCAGATCGCCTTCATGTCCTACCAGCGCAATGAGCCGCGCGTGTACCTCTTCAGCCTGGAAAGCGGCCGGCAGGAGGTGCTGGGCAATTTCGGCGGCATGACGCTGAGCCCGCGCTTCTCGCCCGATGGGCGCAGCGTGATCCTCTCGGCCATTCGCGGCGGCGATGCGAACATCTTCATCGTGGACCTGGGTTCGCGGCGGGAGCGGCAGCTGACCAATTCGCCCGGCCTCGACGTCTCGCCCTGCTTCTCGCCGGACGGCACGCAGATCGTCTTCAACTCGGATCGCGGCGGCGACCAGCAGCTCTATGTCATGGATGCGGGCGGCGGCGGCGCCAGGCGCATCTCCTTCGGCAATGGCCGCTATGCCACGCCCGTCTGGTCCCCGCGCGGCGACCTGATCGCCTTCACCCGCATCGCCCGCGGGCAATTCGCCATCGGCGTGATGCGCCCCGATGGCTCGGGCGAGCGCATTCTCTCCGAGGGCTGGAGCATGGAGGGGCCGACCTTCGCGCCCAATGGCCGCGTGCTGATGTTCTACCGCGAAACCGCCTCCCGCGATCAGCGCGGCGCGGGCTATTCGGCCCGGCTCTCCTCGATCGACATCGCGGGCTTCAACGAGCGGCAGGTCGTGACACCGACCGACGCGACGGATCCGAGCTGGTCGCCGCTCATCAGCTGAGCCGGCGCCACAGATGCCCTGTCACGGAGTGTGACCATGCGGTCATTGCGCAGCTTTCGCCTTGATTGCGCCATTTGGCGAATGTAGGGGTCACCTTGTCGTTTTGCTGCTGGTTTCCCCAGATGGAAGCGAAGCTTGAGAGCCAGCTTAAGGAGTTGACCATGGCCGCCACGAAATCCCTCCTCGCCGCCATCGCGGCTGCGGGCCTCCTCGTCGCCTGCTCGTCCGACAGCGACACCGCCAACACCGCGGGCGCGGGCGCCGGCGCTGGTCAGATCCGCCCGGGCAGCCAGGAGGACCTCGTCGCCAATGTCGGTGACCGCGTCCTCTTCGACACCGACCGCAGCAGCATCCGCGCCGACCAGCGCCCCGTCCTCGAGCGCCAGGCGCGCTGGATGGGCCAGTATCCGGCGGTGCAGGTCATGGTTGAAGGCCACACGGATGAGCGTGGTACGCGCGAATACAACCTGGCCCTCGGCCAGCGCCGCGCCAATGCGGCGCGCGATGTGCTGGTCGCCGGCGGCGTGGCCGGCACCCGCATCCAGACCATCAGCTACGGCAAGGACCGGCCGGAGGCGCTCGGCTCCAACGAGCAGGCCTGGGCGCAGAACCGCCGCGCCGTCACCGTCGTCCGCTGATCGCGCGCGGGGGGTGAGGAGGCGTGTCGGCATTTCCGGCTGAGCGCGGGCCACGGGCCCGCTTGCTGAGGGCCAGCCTGCTCGCGCTGGGCCTTTTCGCCTTGACCGGGCCGGCCCAGGCGCAGATGGACAGCCGCGAGGGCATCGCGCTCCAGAACCAGATCCTGCAGTTGCGGCAGGAGATGGAGCAGCTGCGCAGCCGCGGCGGCTCGGTCCCCGCACCCGTCAGCCGTGGATCGGCCGGCGGCGGGGGGGAGTTGGTGGGCCAGCTGCTCGATCGCGTGAACGCGCTGGAGGAGGAGGTCCGCCGCCAGCGTGGCCGCGTGGATGTGCTGGAAAACCAGAATCGCCGCCTCGCCGAGGATCTGGAAAAGCTGCGCGGCGACATGGATTTCCGCCTGAGCCAAGGTGGTGGCGGCGGCGGTGCCGCACCTGCCGCGCCGGCCCGCCCCGCGCCCACCACCAGCACCGGCGCCGCCGCACCCCGCACCCCGGATCGTGCCCTGGCGGAGGGGCAGGCCGCACTGGGCCGCCGCGACTACGCCACCGCCGAGGCCGCCGCGCGCGAAGCGCTGGCCGCGCGCTCCGGCGCGCCCGTGGTCGCAGGCCAGATGCTGCTGGGCGAGGCGCTGGCCGGCAAGCGGGATTTCGGCAATGCCGCCATCGCCTTCAACGAGGCCTACACCCGCGCCCGATCTGGCCCCCGCGCGCCCGAGGCGCTGATCGGATTGGCCAATGCCTTCCAGGGCCTCGGCAACCGGCGCGAGGCGTGTGACACGCTCAACGACCTGCGCAGCAAATTCCCCAATCTCTCGGGGGCGATGGCGGAGCGCGCCAATGCGGCGCGGCAGCGGGGGCAGTGCCGGTAGGGGAAGGCGAGGGGCTCTGCCCCTCGCCCCCCTTCACGATTCCTGGGGCAGGAACCTCAGCTTCTTGCATCTCCGATTTTGAGTTCGTGGCACTCATGGCGCCATTGGGCCCTTTCACGCCCCTGGTCGCCGTGGGCTGTTCCGGTGGGCCGGACAGCCTCGCCCTCACGCGCCTTGCCGATCGCTGGGCGCGGGCACAAGGCGGCGCCATCCTGGCCCTCATCGTCGAGCACGGGCTGCGGTCGGAATCCGCCGCCGAAGCCGAGACCACCGCCGCCGCCCTTGCCGCCCGCGACATTGCCAGCCGCATCCTTCCGCTCGCGCTCCCGGCCGGACCGCGCCTGCAGGAGCGCGCCCGCGCCGCCCGCCGGGCCGCCCTCCTCGCCGCCTGTCGTGACGCCGGCGCCCCACACCTCCTGCTGGCCCATCACGCCGAGGACCAGGCGGAAACCATCCTCTTCCGTGCCCTGCGCGGCAGTGGCGCGCGTGGGCTGGCGGGCATGGCCCCGGTCTCCGTCGCGACCGGGGCGCTGATCCTGCGCCCCCTGCTGGGCCAGACCAAGGCGCGGCTCGCGGCCAGCCTGGAGGGCTGGGGCATCGCCCCGGTGGAGGACCCCTCCAACCGCAACCCCCGCTTTGCCCGCACGCGGCTGCGCGAAGCGGGCAATGCCCGGCTCGAAACGACCGCCTTCGCCCGCCGCCGCGCCCGGCATGCGGCGGAGGAGGCGGCGCGAATGGCGGCGGCGGTGCGGTTGCTGCCGGAGGGCTGCGCCGAGATCAACCCGGTGGCGCTGGGCCGGGACCGGGTGGCGCGCCGGATCATGGCGGCGCTGATCCGCGCCATCGGCGGCAGCGCCCATGCACCGGCCGAGGCCACGGTGGCCGCCCTCATCGAGCGCGGCACCGGCACGCTGGGGGGCGCGCGCTGGGTGCGCGGCGGGCGCTGGCTGGTGCGCGAGGCCGCAACCGGCGGCTGGGACGCCGCAACCGGCCTGTGGGACGGCCGCTTCCGCTGCCCGCCCCCGCCGGAGGGGTTTCAACTCGGCGCGCTGGGCGCCGAGGCCGCAGCCTTTCGCGGCCGCTTCCGGCACCTCCCCGCCGCCGCCCTGGCCACGCTGCCCGCCCTGCGGCGCGAGGCTGATGGAAAGCTGGCCCTGGTGCCCCATCTGTCCTACCATGACGACGCACCAGCGCTTTTCTATCCGCTGCACTTCGCGCCCCTCGCCGGGGCCGTCACGGAATGTCACCCGCCCGGGTGATTTTCCTGGCCCCCTGGCATTCTCTTGGGGGGCGCTGACACCATGTTCACCAAGTGCTGGTCAGATGACCGGCGAAGGGGAATGCGACACGTGAGCAATTTCGGCCGCAACCTGGCCTTGTGGGTGATCGTAGCACTGCTTCTGGTGGCGCTCTTCAACCTGTTCCAGCCCTCGGGCCCGAGCAGCCGCGCCCAGATGCAGGTGGCCTACAGTGACTTCCTGAACGAAGTGAATGCCGGCCATGTCCGCGATGTGGTGATCCAGGGACGCACCGTCTCGGGCCAGCTGACCGACGGCCGCAGCTTCTCGACCTTCACGCCGGAAGACCCGGCGATGATCTCCAAGCTGACGGAGAAGGGTGTGCGCGTTGTCGCCCGCCCGGAGGAGAGCGAGGTCAACCCGCTCTTCCAGATCCTCATCAGCTGGTTCCCGATGCTCCTGCTGATCGGCGTCTGGATCTTCTTCATGCGCCAGATGCAGGGCGGCGGCGGCCGCGCCATGGGCTTCGGCAAGTCCAAGGCCAAGCTGCTGACCGAGAAGCATGGCCGCGTCACCTTCGAGGACGTCGCCGGCATTGACGAAGCCAAGGCCGAGCTTGAGGAGATCGTGGACTTCCTGCGCGATCCCGCGAAGTTCCAGAAGCTGGGCGGCAAGATCCCGAAGGGCGTGTTGCTGGTCGGCCCGCCCGGCACCGGCAAGACGCTGCTGGCCCGCTCCATCGCGGGTGAGGCGAATGTGCCCTTCTTCACCATCTCCGGCTCCGACTTCGTCGAGATGTTCGTGGGCGTCGGCGCGTCGCGCGTGCGTGACATGTTCGAACAGGGCAAGAAGAACGCGCCCTGCCTCATCTTCATTGACGAAATTGACGCGGTGGGTCGCCATCGTGGCGCCGGCCTCGGCGGCGGCAATGATGAGCGCGAGCAGACGCTGAACCAGATGCTGGTCGAGATGGACGGCTTCGAGAGCAACGAAGGCGTCATCATCATCGCGGCCACCAACCGGCCGGACGTGCTGGACCCCGCGCTGCTGCGCCCCGGCCGCTTCGACCGCCAGGTGGTGGTGCCGAACCCCGACGTGAACGGGCGCGAGAAGATCCTGCGCGTGCACATGCGCAAGGTTCCGCTGGCCTCCGACGTGGACCCGAAGACGATCGCGCGCGGCACGCCGGGCTTCTCTGGTGCCGATCTCGCAAACTTGGTGAACGAGGCCGCCCTTCTGGCCGCGCGCACCGGCCGCCGCACCGTCGGCATGGCCGAATTCGAGGCCGCCAAGGACAAGGTGATGATGGGGGCGGAGCGCCGCAGCCTCGTCATGTCCGAGGATGAGAAGAAGATGACCGCCTATCACGAGGCGGGCCACGCGCTGGTGGCGATGCACGAGCCGGAATGCGACCCCGTCCACAAGGCGACAATCATTCCGCGCGGCCGTGCCCTGGGCCTGGTGATGAGCCTGCCGGCCGGTGACCGCTACTCCAAGCACAAGTCCAAGATGAAGGCCGAGCTCGCCATGGCGATGGGCGGCCGCGTCGCTGAGGAGATCATCTTCGGCGCGGACAAGGTCTCGAACGGCGCCTCGGGCGACATCAAGATGGCCACCAACATGGCCCGCATGATGGTCACCGAATGGGGCATGTCGGAGAAGATCGGCATGGTCGCCTATGGCGAGAACAGCCAGGAAGTCTTCCTCGGCCATTCCGTCACGCAGTCGAAGAACCTCTCGGAAGAGACGGCGCGGATCATTGACAGCGAAATCCGCGGCATCATCGACAAGGCCTATGTCCGCGCCACCCAGATCCTGACGGACAACCGCGAGGAACTGGAGCGTCTGGCCCGCGGCCTGCTGGAATACGAGACGCTCTCGGGCGACGAAATCCGCACGGTCCTGCGTGGCGAGCCGGTGGTGCGCAACCGCCCCGATGAGCCGACCTCCGCCGGGCGCGGCAGCGTGCCGAGCGCTGGGCGCAATCCGCGGCCCGATACGGGCGGCGGGCTGAATCCCCAACCGGTGGGGTGATGTCTTCCGAGTGGTTGGAGCCCTTGGCCCTGTTGCAGGGGCCAACGGCCTTCACCGCGATGCGCGACGGGCTCGCCCTGCCTTTGCAGGGCGGGCCTTTTGCGTTCTCGCTGGTGCGTGAGCCCGCCGGCACGATCATCCCCCCGCCCGAGGATCACCCGGCGCTGGAGCGCCTGACGCGCCCCATGCAACCCTTCGCCGGCATCGAGCGCCATCGCGCGCGCCCCCTCGTCATGGGCATCGTGAACTGCACGCCCGACAGCTTCTCGGGCGATGGCACCACGCAGGAGGCCGCGATCCGCCAGGGCCACGCCATGCTCGAGGCGGGTGCGGACATCCTCGACATCGGCGGCGAGAGCACCCGCCCCGATGCGGCGCCCGTGACGCCGGAGGAGGAGCAGGCGCGCATCCTCCCCGTGATCCGCGCCCTGGCCAAGGCCGCGCCGGTCAGCGTGGACACGCGCCATGCCCGCACCATGGCCGCGGCCCTGGAGGCGGGCGCCGAGATCGTGAATGATGTGAGTGCGCTGCGGCATGACCCGGACGCCGTTCGCGTCGTCGCCCAGGCGCGCTGCCCCGTGATCCTGATGCACATGCGCACCCTCGATCCGCGCACCATGCAGCAGCAGGTCCGCTACGAGGATGCGGCGCTCGAAGTCGCGCGTTTCCTCGAAGGGCGGGTCGCGACGCTGGAGGCGCTGGGCATTCCGCGCGGCCGAATCTGCGTGGATCCGGGCCTCGGTTTCGGCAAGCGGGTGGAGGATAACCTCGCACTCATCGCGCGGCTGCCGCTGCTGGCCAATCTCGGCTGCACGATCCTGGTGGGCGCCTCGCGCAAATCCTTCATCGGGCGCATCAGCGGCGTGGCCGAGGCCGGGCATCGCCAGGCAGGAAGCCTTGCCATGGCCCTGGCGGCGGCGGCCCAGGGCGCCCATATCCTGCGCGTCCATGATGTGCCAGAGACGGTGCAGGCGCTGAAATGCGCAGAGGCGCTCGCTGCTGGTTTCGAAGAGGGCTGACAATGACCGATTGGCTGCCCCTTGGGGGTTTCTTCCTGGCCTGCTTCGCCACCGCGGCCTCGGGCGCGATCTTCACGCCGGGACAATGGTATGAGGGGCTGAAGAAGCCCTGGTGGCGGCCGCCCAACTGGCTGTTCGGCCCCGCCTGGGGCGTGCTCTTCATCTTGATCGCGATCAGCGGCTGGCTCGTTTGGCGCGAGGTGGGCTTTGGCCTCGCCATGGCGCTTTATGCGCTGCAGCTGGTGCTGAACTTCCTCTGGTCGGCCTTTTTCTTCGGCATGAAGCGGCCGGATTACGCGCTGTATGACCTGGTGGCACTCTGGTTCGCCATCCTGGCCTGCATCATCGTCTTCGCGCCCATCAGCGGCTGGGGCATGGCGCTGATGATCCCCTACATCGCCTGGGTGAGTTTCGCCGGCTGGCTGAACTACACGATGCTCCAGCTGAACGGCCCCCGCCCGGCCTGAAGCGCCGCAACGCCGGGCAGCGGGCCGCGTTCGCCCTTGTGAATCACGTCACAAGGACGCCCAAGATGCGAACCCGCCACGCCCTCGCGGCCTTGCTTTTGCTGGCGACACCGGGCCTCGCCGCCGCCCAGGCGCCGGTGGGCCTTGCCTATACCCAGGCACTCTCCAGCGGCGTCACGGCCATGGTGCAGGAGAAGCTGCGGCAGGCCGGCGTCTATGCCGGCCGCGCCGATGGCGTCTGGGGGCCCGAGAGCCAGGCGGCGCTGGAGCGCTTCCAGCAGACCCGCAACCTCCAGGTGACGGGCCAGCTGAACCAGGCGACCGCCGCCACGCTCGGCATCCCGCCTGGCGAACTGCTTTCCACCCGCAACGCGCCAGCCGCCGCGACTGCCGCCGCCGCCACACCTGCGGTGCAGGAGCCGGTGAGCCCCGCCGTGATCCGCAATGTCCAGCAGCGCCTGCGCACGCTCGGCTTCTACCGTGGCGGCGTGGATGGCCTCTGGGGCGCGGGCACCCAGGCCTCGCTGGAGCGCTTCCAGCAGGGCAGGGGCCTCCAGCCCACCGGCCAGGTGAACCCGCTCACCTTGCAGGCGCTGGGCATTGATCCGAACGCGCCAGCGACCCGCACGCGCTAAGTCTTGATCAGGCGGATGGCGAAGAAGCCGTCCATCCCCCCCTCGGCACGCCAAAGGTCGGGCCGGGTCCGCAGGTAGCCGGGCCCGGTCGCGCCGAGGCCGGGCAATTCCTCGTCCCGGATCGGATCGAGCCGCAGCCCCTCGGGGATATGCGCCAGATGCGCCTCGCCCTCCTCCGCCTGGAGCGAGCAGGTGGCGAAGACCAGCCGCCCGCCCGGCTTCAGCAGCCGCGACGCCGCGACGAGCAGGTTGCGCTGCTGCGCCGCCAGCACCGCCACATCCTTCGCGCGCTTGAGATGCGGCACGTCCGGGTGGCGGCGGATGGTGCCCGTTGCCGTGCAGGGCGCGTCGAGCAGGATCGCGTCGAACAGCGCCTCGGGCTTCCAGCCGATCACGTCGCTGTTCACGAGGTCGGGCGTCAGCTTCAGCCGCGCCATGTTCTCGCGCAGGCGCGGCATGCGCATCGCCTCACGCTCGACGGCGACGACGCGCGCGCCGGCCGCCGCCAGCTGGGCGGTCTTGCCGCCGGGTGCGGCGCAGAGATCGGCCACCAGCTCGCCCGCGCGCACGCCGAGCAGCCGGGCCGGCAGGGCGGCCGCCGCGTCCTGCGCCCAGAGCTCGCCGGCCGCGAAGCCCGGCAATTCCGTGATGCGCGTGCCGGGGGGCATCCGCGCCGTGCCGGTCGGCAGCAGGAGCGCGCCCTCGGGCGGCGTGGCGCCGGGCTTCAGCGAGAGATCGAGCGGGCCCTCCTGCCGGTGCGCCGCAGCGATGGCCCGCACGGCCGCACCATGCGCCGCATGCCAGGAGGTCCAGAGCCAGGTGGGCGTATCCAGGCGCTCGGCGTCCAACTCCTCCAGCGCGCGCGCGCCATGCTCGGCCACGCGCCGCAGCACGGCATTGACCAGGCCGGCAAGCGGGCGCGGCACCAGCGAGACGGCGGCGGAGACGGCCGCATGCGGCGGCGTGCCCAGCAGCAGCAACTCCGCGGTACCGATGCGCAGCGCGCGGAGTGCGGGCGCGGGGGGCGAGCGGCGAAGGAAGGGCTCCATCACCGCGTCCAGGCTGCCCAGGCGGCGCAGCACGGCCGCGGCAATGCGGTGGCCGGCGGCCTTGTCCCGCGGTTCGATGGAAGCGGGCACGCCATCCAGCGCCTCCTCCAGCGCGCGGTGCTGTTCCAGCACGGATTCCAGGAGGAGATCGGCGACGCGGCGGCCAGGGGACACGACAGGGGAGGTGCTCATCGGCCGCTTTATGGCCGTGCCCGCCCCCCCGTGCTAGACGCGCCGCGACATGACGACCCTCGCCCTCCGCTCGGACCGCTGGATCAGCGGCGTCAGCGCACGCGCCCAGGCCTGGCCGCGCCTGGCGCTGGTGCTGCTGTGCCTCGCCCTGTTCCTGCCGGGCTTCTTCGTGACGCCGGCCACGGACCGGGACGAGAGCCGTTTCTCCCAGGCGACGCGCCAGATGGTGGAGGCGGGCGACTACATCCATATCCGCGTGGGCGACGAGGAGCGGAACAAGAAACCCGTCGGCATCCACTGGGCCCAGGCGGCGAGCGTGCATCTGCTGGAGGCCACCGGCCTCGGCACCCGGCGGGACATCTGGGCCTATCGCGTGCCCTCGCTGCTGGGTGCCATCCTCGCCGTGCTTGCCACCTTCCAGTTTGGCCGCATCCTGGTGGGGCGGCGCGCCGCGCTGCTGGCCGCCGCCATGCTGGCCGGCTGCATGGTGGTGATGGTGGAGGCGCATATCGCCAAGACCGATGCCGCGCTGCTGGCCACCATCACCGCCGCCATGGGGCTGTTCGGCGCGGCCTATCTCCGGCCCGCGCAATTCACCGTGCGCCACGCCGCCGCCTTCTGGGTGATCCTCGGTGTCGGCGTGCTGCTCAAGGGGCCGATCGCGCCGATGGTGCCGCTGCTGGCCGGCCTCACGCTGGCCATCTCCGACCGCGGGGCGCCCTGGTTCCGCGCGCTCAGGCTGCATTCGGGCCTGCCGCTCATGGCGCTGATGGTGCTGCCCTGGATGGTGGCGATCGGCATCGCGACCGAGGGCCGCTTCTTCACCCAGGCGATCGGTGACGACATGCTGGGCAAGGTGGGCTCGGGCGATGAGAAGCATTGGGGCCCGCCCGGCTTCTACCTGCTCAGTTTCCTCATCGCCGCCTTCCCGGCCGGCTTCCTCGTGGTGCTGGCCGCCTCCAGCGCCTGGTCGCAGCGCCGCCAGCCGGTCACGCGCTTCCTGCTCGCCTGGATCGTGCCGACCTGGCTGGTCTTCGAGGCGGTGGCGACCAAGCTGCCGCACTACACCATGCCGACCTATCCGGCGCTGATGCTGCTGGGTGCGGTCTGGGCGATGGACCCGCTGCGGCGCGAGCCACCGCGCTGGCTGCTGCGCGCCATGAAGGGCGCCGTGGCCGGCGTCGCCTTCGGCACCGGCGTGGTGGTGCTGGCCGTGCCCTGGTTCGTCACCGGGCATGAACCGCTGGGCGCGCTGCTGGCGCTGCCCTTCGCGGCCCTTCTCACCTGGCTGGTCTGGCGCGAGATGGACCGCGCCGCCTGGGCGCGGGCCGCGGGGCTCGCCGTCGTCGCGGTGATTCCGTTCTATGCCAGCATCACGCAACTCACCCTCCCGCGCATCGAGGCGCTGTGGATCGCCCCGCGGCTCGAAGCCGTGCTGGCGCGCGAGGCGCCGGGGCTCGACCCCGCGCAATTCGGCATCACGGGCCATGCCGAGCCGTCCACGCTCTTTCACGTCGGCGGGGCGCTGCGCCTGTTGCGGCAGGGCGAGGATGCGGCACGCTTCCTGGCCGAGCAGCCGGGCCGTGTCGTGGCCGTGGGCAACCGCGCGCTGGAGGGTTTCCGGCGCGAGGCGGCGGCGCAGGGCATCACCCCGCGCGAGATCGGGCAGGTTGCGGGCTTCAACTACACGCGCGGGCGGCCCATCACGCTCAGCCTCTTCAAGGTCACCACCCCATGATTGATCTCGTCACCTCCTGGGTGGCCGCCGCCGGCTATCTCGGCGTCTTCGCGCTGATGTTCCTGGAGAACCTGTTCCCGCCCATCCCCTCAGAGCTCATCATGCCCTTCGCCGGCTTCGCCGCCGCGCGGGGCGAGCTTTCGCTGCTGCTGGTGATCGTGGCGGGCGTGGTCGGCACGTTGGTCGGCAATGTGTTCTGGTTCGAGATGGCCCGCGCCTTCGGCGCCGAGCGCACGCGCCGCCTCTGCGAGAAATATGGCCGCTGGATCGGCGTGCTGCGCGAGGATCTGGACAAGGCGGAAGTCACGCTGCGCCGCTGGGGTCCGCTGGCGGTGTTCCTGGGCCGCATGATGCCGGGCATCCGCACCGTCATCTCCATCCCGGCCGGGCTGATCGAGATGCCGCGCACGGTGTTCTACGCCTGGACGGCGCTGGGCAGCACCATCTGGGTCGGCGGGCTGGCCCTGCTCGGCTACATGCTGGAGGAGGGCTACCAGCACATCGAGGGCTATGTGGACCCGATCGGCAAGGTGCTGGTGGTGCTGGTGGCGGTGCTCTTCCTTTGGCAGATCATCCGCATCTGGACGCGCAAGCCGCCCAGCACGCCCGGCTAAGCGGGCACGTACCCCAGCGCCATGCGCGCGGTGGCGGCGAAGCTGCGCGGCCCGTCCGGTCCGCCGGCGCACCAGGCTTCGCGCAGCTTCGTCTCGAACAGCGCGCGCTCCTCGGCGTCGAGCCCCGCAAGATAGGGCCCGATGATACCCTGGTTGCCGCGCCAGGGCCCAAGCCAGGATTCGAAATCCGGATAGTCCATGCGGATCGGCAGGTCGTGCTCGACGATGTCAGCGAGGCCCGCCTGCGCGAGCAGCCCGCCAAGCTGCCCAGGCTGGCCGGCCAGCCCCGCATAATGCCGCGTGCGCCACGCGGTGCCCGAGGGAAACAGCGCTGCGGCGCTGTCGGCGAAGAGCCGCATCGCCGGCATGCCGCCCCAGAAATCCCACATGGCGAGCGCGACCAGACCACTTGGCCGCGTCACCCGCCGCAACTCGCGCACCGCCAGCGCGGCGTCCGGCACGAAGGCGATGACGAGCAGGCTGAGCGCCGCGTCGAAATCCCCAGCGCCGAAGGGCAGGGCCTGGATATCGCCCTGTCGGAAATCGCCATCCGGCACGCGCCCGCGCGCGGCGGCGAGATAGGGCTCCGCGAGGTCGAGCCCGGTGATGGCGGCACGCGCATCACGCACGCGCAGCGCTTCAGACAGCGAGCCAGTGCCGCAGCCCGCATCCAGCACGCGCGCCCCCGCGGGCAGCGCGCAGCGATCGAGAAATCCCTCGGCGAGGCGGCGGGACCAGCGCCCCATGCTCGCCTCATAGGCCTCTCCGCTGGTGGCGCGGTAGCTCACCCCTCCCGCGTGTAGCGGAAGTTGCAATGGGTCGCGCCGCCCATGATCGTCTGGGTGCGTTCCAGCTTGAGCTTCGGATCATAGCCCTCGCACAGCGCGCCATCGCGGTTGCAGGAGAGCACGGCGCCAAGCTTGGCGAGCCCCATCTCGCGATAGCTCTCCGCATAGCGGCAGCGTGTCACGTTGAAGTCGTAATGCGTCTCGTCCTGGCGCAGCACCTCGATCTGCAGCGCATCATCCAGCTTCCAGCGCTCCATGGCATCGGCGAAGTGCTGGATGCTGGGCGTCTCCGTCGTGGCGGCGATGGCGGCCCCCGCCTGGCGCGCCAGCTTCACGATGGCGCGGGAGAGGATTTCCGTGGCCTGCGCCTCGCCCAGCGTGGCGGCCATCTCCTCGAAGATGCCCTTGGCGAAGGCGGCTTCGATGCGGCGTTGCTCGAGAACGGAGAGGGTCATGCGGGGCTCCTGTCGTGCGGGAGGCTTGAGCTTGCCGCAGCTTTCGCCGCCTGCCCATCCGCCGCGCGCTTGTCGGGTGCCCGCGCGCGGTTCAGCATGCCGCACCGCTTGCAGGAGAGACCATGTCCGCCACCGTGAACGCCCGCCTGGGCGGCTTTCGCTTCATCCCCGGCGTCTATCAGTATTCCGCCGGCGTCGCCGCCGAGCCCGGCTTCCGGCTGGAGCGCGTGCGCTTCGCCGAGCCCGTGCCGATGGTGGAGGGCTTCGCGCGCATCGCCGCCGTGCTGGAGGCGGCGGGCCGCCCGAAGCAGGCCTTCGCCGCCTGCGAATTGCGCTCGCCCGCGCCTTTCACCGAGGCCGGGTTCGAGGCCTTCAACCGCGAATACGGCGCGGTGCTGACCGAATGGGGCATCTTCCAGGACGGGCTGAACCCGATCGCGCGCAGCAATGTCTGCCCCGAGCTGCACAAGCCGGCTTCGCCCAGCTTCCACGCCTTTACCTTCACCGTGGCCGATGCGGGCGCCCCCTCCTTCGTCGTCGCCGGCAGTGGTGAATCGGCGGAGGGCAAGGGCAGCTACCGCGACAACACGGTGGCGCTGGGCGATCTTTCGCCCGCCGGCATGCGGAAGAAGGCGCATTGGGTTCTGGGCGAGATGGAGCGCCGCATGGCGGCGCTGGGCTTCACCTGGGCCGAGACGACGGGCGTGCAGGCCTATACCGTGCATGATGTCCATCCCTTCTTGGCCGACGAGCTGGTCGCGCGCGGCGCCGCCCGGCACGGCCTGACCTGGCAGTTCTGCCGCCCGCCGGTGGTGGATCTGGAATACGAGATGGATTGCCGCGGCGTGTTCGCGGAGCGCGTTCTGCCCAAGGCGTGAGAGCATGCGCCGCGTTTCCGCTCATTTTCGTCGCCGCGGCGCAAAAACATTAAATTGCGCGCTTGACGCGGGGCGGGCGCGGCGCAGCATGATGGTCTGCCTCCGAAAGGATCATGCCATGCCGAAGCTCTCCCGCCGCGCCGCGGGCCTCTCGCTTCTTGCGATGCCCGCGCTTGCCAGCGCCCCCCTTGCCAGGGCCCAGGCCCCTTGGGCCCCCACCCAACCCATCCGCGTCATCATCCCCTTCACGCCCGGCGGCACGATGGACACGGTGGTGCGCCCCGTGCAGCAGATCCTGGCGCAGGATCTCGGCCAGCCCGTCATCATCGAGCATCGTCCCGGGGCCGCCACCGTGATCGGCACGCAGGAGGTGATGCGCGCCGCCCCCGATGGCCACACCATGATCATGATCGCCAACAGCTTCGCGGCGAACATCACGCTGCGGCCCAGCATGCCCTATAACTCCATGCGCGATTTCTCGCCTTTGGTGATGGCGACGGTGGTGCCGCATGTGCTGGTGGTGCACCCTTCCGTCGCGCGGGATTTCGCGGGCTTCGTGGCCGCCGGAAAGCGGCCCGGGGCCAACCTCGCCTTCGGCTCCTACGGCATCGGCACGTCGAACCACCTGGGGGGCGAGCAGTTCCGCGAACTCACCGGCATCAGCGCGACGCATGTGCCCTATAATGGCGCGCCCCAGGCCTATACCGACCTGATCGGCGGGCGACTGCAATTCATGTTCGCGAACCTGCCCGACGTGATCCAGCCGGCCCAGGCGGGCCAGATGCGCCCCATCGCCATCTCGGCCGAGCGGCGCGTGAAGGAATTGCCGGATGTGCCGACCATGGCGGAACTGGGCTTCCCGCTCGTGCTCTCCGACAGCTGGTTCGGCCTCATCACCCGCGCCGATGTGCCGGCCGCCACGCGCGCCCGGCTGGAGACGGCCTGGCTTGCCGCCCTCAACCGGCCCGAGGTGAAGGGGCGGCTCGAGGAGCTCGGCTTCACCGTGCTCGCCAAGCCGGGCGCGGAGTTCGGCGCCGAGATCCGCCGCTACACCGAGACCTACGCGCAGGTCATCCGCGCCAACAACATCCGGGTGGAGTGAGGACCGCATGAGCACGCCGCTGGAACACATCTTCGTCGAGGGGCAGTGGAAGGTCGCGGCCCCCCTCTCGCCCGCGGTGAAGGTGGGCAACCTCATGTTCATCTCGGGCATCCCCGCCTATGACGAAAAGGGCGCCTTGGCCGTGGGTGATTTCCCGGCGCAGATGAAGCAGACCATGGCGACCATCACCGGCATCCTGGAGAGCGTGGGTGCCGGCTGGGATCGCGTGGCGAAGGTGAACGTGCTGCTGACGCGGCGTGAGGATTTCGAGGAGATGAACCGCATCTACGCGGCGCATTTCCCGGATGGGAAATATCCCGCGCGCACCACCGCCATCGTCTATTCGCTGCCGCGTCCGAACTTCCTGCTGGAGATCGAGTGCGTGGCGGTTCTGGACTAACCGCGCGGCAGCCAGCGATACCCGGCCATGCCGAGGATCAGGCACAGCGCCATGAGGGCGAAGCCGGCACGGTAGCCGGCCTCGCCCGCGCCGACCGCGCCCACCGCCCAGCCCACCAGCGCCGGCAGCAGCGCCGAGCCCAGCACCTGCGCGAGGTTCACCGTCGTCACGCCGCGCCCGACCATGTGCTCGGGGAAGAGCGCGCGCCCCTGCGTCACCAGCAGGATGGAATAGGCCGAGAAGAAGCAGCACAGCATCAGCAGCGCGACGGCCGCCGCAAGCGGCAATCCCGGCCAGAGCGCGAGCGCCAGCAGCGTCGTCACCACCGTCCCGGCGGAGGCCACCACCGCCGCGTCGCGCCCCAGAAGCCGCTCCAGCGGTGGCACCGCCAATTGCCCGGCCGGCACGGCAAGGCCCATGGCGAGGATGACGCTGCCCCGCGCCGCCGCGTCCAGCCCGTGCACGTCGAAGAGATAGGGCCCGGCCCAGAGCGCCAGCAGCGTTGCCATCGCGGCATAGGCGAATGTGTGCAGCGCGAGGATGCGCGGCAGGCCGGGCGTGCCCCAGACGGTGAGCTGCCCCGCCAGCACCTGGCCCAGTGATTCCCGCGCCACCACGCGCGGCGGCGCATCCGGCGGGTCATCGGCGGCGAAGCGCCACCAGATCAGCCCCACCACCAGCATCAGCCCGGCCGAGAGCAGGAAGGCCCCGCGCCAGCCGAGCCATCCCGCCATGACGGCGAGCGGCGCGCCGGCGGCGAGGATGCCGGCATTGCTCCAGGCGAAGATGGAGGAGAGCGCGCGCGTGAGCCCTGGCCCCTTGTGCCACCGCCCGGTGAGGAAGACGGCGGCCATGAAGCTCGCCCCGCAGCCCAGGCCGAGCAGGAAGCGCGCGGCCAGGAATTGCGCGCCATCCTGCGCCAGCGCCTGCGCCGCCGCCCCCAGCACCGCCAGGCCGGTGAGCCAGAGCACCAGGCGCCGGGGCCCGATCCGGTCGAGCATCACGCCCACCGGAATCTGCGCGACCATCAGCGCGCCGAAGAAGGCGGTATTGGCGGCACCCAGCGCCGCCGGGCCAAGATCCAGATCCGCCGCGAGTTCGGGCGCGATGACGCCAACCGCGGCGCGATGGAATTGCGAGGCGCCGGTCATCGCAGCCAGCGCCACGCCGACGCGGGTGGCAGGGGTCACAACGCCATCCCGAACTCGGCCGCGAGCGCCCGGGCACCCTCGGGCGTGCAGGTGAGGCGGCGGCGTTGCAGCGTGTCCGTCGCATGCGGCTCGATCCGGATGAGCCAGTGGCGGCGCAGCATCATCGCCGTCACCTCGCGCCCAAGCCCGCCGGCCAGATGCGGCCGCCGTTCGGACCAGTCCATGCAGTCACAGGCGAAGCGGGGCGCGCGCAGGGCGGTTGCCAGGTCCACGCCGAGGGCCGTGAAGCGCGCCTCGCCCGCGTTGGTCAGCGCCCAGCCGCCGGCTGCGGCGGCGATCCAGCCATCGCCGGTCAGGCGCTCATGCAGCTGCACGCCGAGGCGCCCCGCCAGATGGTGCCAGCACAGCCGGCCCTGGCGGAAGGCCTCGCCATGCGGCCAGGATTTGCGCGGGCTCGCCAAAGGGGCGGAAGCTTGCGGCAGGGCGATCAGCGTCTCCAGCGCGGCCGCCACCTCCTCCCCGGCGAGGCGATGGTAGCGGTGGCGCCCCTGGGCGTGCACGGCGATGAGCCCCGCCTCCGCCAGCGCCTTCAGCTGCTGGCTGGCGGCGGCCGCGCCGATGCCGGCCACGCGCGCCAATTCGCCCGCCGTCAGCGCCTCGCCCGGAAGGAGGGCTTGCAGCATGGCGGCGCGCGAGGGGTTGCCGATCAGGGCGGCGATGCTGGCGAGGTTGGGCATGCGGGGCTCGGCTTCATGACGCTGGAAGTTAGCGCACCACAGGCGGTGAAGTTTCGGAACCCGCCGAACCCTCGCGCCCCAGGCACTTTCCCGGCAGGATGGGGCGATGCGCCGTCTCCTCCCGCTCATTCTCCTGCTGCTCGCCAGCCCCGCTGCCGCGTCTGAACTGAAGATCGCCAGCTGGAACATCGCCTGGCTCACCCTGCGCCCGGCGAATGACCCTGACTTGCCGCGTGGCCTGACGCCGCGCCAGCCCGGCGACTTCACCCTGCTGGCCGACTATGCGCGCCGGCTGGATGCCGATGTGGTGGCCCTGCAGGAGGTGGACGGGCCGGAAGCCGCCGCGCGCATCTTCAACCCGCGCGACTACACCTTCTTCTTCCCCGATGAGCGCGACATCCAGCGCACCGGCTTCGCGGTGAAGCGCAGCCTGCGCGCCATCCGCAACGCCGACCTGGCCGAACTCGACCTCGCTCCCACCGCCCGCTTCTCGCAACGGCGCGGCACAGACATCACGATCGAGCTGGAGGGACGGATGCTCCGCCTGCTCTCGGTGCATCTGAATGCCGGCTGCCGCGAGGGGGCGATGGATCCGGGGCGCGGGCGGGAATGCGACAACCTCTCGCGGCAATCCGCGGTGCTGGCCGGCTGGGTCGCGGCCCGCCGGGGCGAGGGTGCGGCCTTCGCCATCCTCGGCGACTTCAACCGCCGCATGCCCGATGCGCGCGACGACATGCTGGTGCAACTGACCCGCGCGGCGCCGCTCACGCGCGTGAACGAAGGCGTCTCCAACCCCTGCTGGGCCGATGCGCGGGGCGGGCGGCCCTTCATCAGCCACATCTTCCTGGGCGGGCCGGCGCAGCGTTGGCTGGTGCCGAACAGCCTGCGCGTGATGGTCTATGCCGAGCGGGAGCCCGCCATGCGGGACCGGCTGTCGGACCACTGCCCGGTCAGCTTCCGCGTCAGGATGAGCTGAGTTGCACATCTTCCTGCGCGTCACCCTGCCGCTTGCCTTCGTGAACCTGCTGAACCAGGCGAGCCGCGCGATGCTGGCCGTGATCGGCCCGCTGCTGGCGCTGGAATTCTCGCTCTCCGCCTCCGATCTTGGGCTGCTCGCGGCCGTGCTCTTCGTCGCCTATGCGGGCGCGCAGCTGCCCGTGGGCGTCGCACTCGACCGCTACGGCGCGCGGCGTGTGCAGACGGCGCTGGCCTCGCTCTCGGGCGCGGCCTTCCTGCTTTGCGCGGTGGCGGATGGCGTGGTGATGCTGGGCATCGGGCGCTTCCTGACCGGCATCGGCATCGCGGCCGGGCTGATGGCGATGCTCAAGGCGAATACGCAATGGTTCCCCAAGGCGCGGGTCGCCGCGATGACGGGCAGCGGCGTCTTCATCGGCGGCATGGGCGGCATGCTGGCCACCCTGCCGCTCCAGGCGCTGCTGCCGCTGGTCGGCTGGCGGGGCGGCTTCGTCATCCTGGCGCTGATGTCCTTCGCCATCGCCGTCTGGATCTGGCTTTCCGTCGCGGATGCCCCGCCTGGCCATGTGAAGCCCGAGACCCGCGGCCTTGTCAGCGAGGTGAAGGCCTTCGGGCCGATCTTCACCCACCCCTATTTCGTGCGCTTCGTGCCGGCGATCATGGTCATGTCGGGCCTGAACTTCGTCTATCAGGGGCTCTGGGCCGGGCCCTGGCTGCGTGACGTGGCGGGCTTCGATGCCGCGACGCGGGCCATCGTCCTCTTCGCCTATGCCTGCGGCATGGCGGGCGGCAGCCTGGGCAACGGCCAGGCGGCGAGCTTCCTCCAGGCGCGCGGCCACTCGCCCATGCTGGTGCCCTGCATCGCCATGGGGCTGCAGGTCTGGTTGCAGGCGTTGCTCATCTTCCATCCGCCGATGAGCCTCTGGGCGCTCTGCCTCGTCTGGTTCGCCTTCGCCTATTCGGGCTCGGCCGGGCCCATGGGCTATGCCGCCGTCGGCCAGCGCTTCACGGCGGAATTCGCCGGCCGCGTGGCGACGGCGATCAATGGCTCCATGCTCGTCATGGTGTTCATCCTGCAATATGTGATCGGCGTCATCATCGACCTCTGGCCGCAGACCGCGTCCGGCGGCTGGCACGCGACGGGCTACGCCTGGGCGATGGGCCTCACCCTCGTGCTGCAGGCCTTCACCATCCTCTGGGCCTGGCGGCTGCACGCATTCCGACGGGGAGCAACGGCATGAACATCGCGGATCTCGACATTGACATCGAGAAGACCCTGGCACGCTATCGCGTGGAAACCGGCAAGGGCTTCCGCCTGAAGAAGCATGACCCCGGCGACACGGCCGGCCTCAAGCTCGGCAAGGAGGATGCGGCCGAGCTGCTGCAATACGGCGTGGACCGGCTGAGCGCGCAGCAGGACATGCTCTACGCGCAGGACCGTTGGTCGGTGCTGTGCATCTTCCAGGCGATGGATGCGGCGGGCAAGGACGGCACGATCAAGCATGTGTTTTCCGGCCTCAACCCACAGGGCTGCCATGTGGTGAGCTTCAAGCAGCCGGGGCCGGTCGAGCTGGATCACGACTTCCTCTGGCGGCATGTGACGGCGCTGCCCTCGCGCGGGCAGATCGGCATCCACAATCGCAGCTGGTATGAGGAGGTGCTGGTGGCCCGCGTGCATCCCCGCGTGCTGGCCACCCAGAAGCTGCCCGAGGCGCTGGTGACCAAGCGCATCTGGGATGAGCGGCTGGAGGATATCGCGGGCTTCGAGCAATACCTGGCCCGCCAGGGCGTGGTGGTGCTGAAGTTCTTCCTCAACGTCTCGAAGGCGGAGCAGAAGAAGCGCTTCCTCGCGCGGCTGGACGAGCCGGAGAAGCACTGGAAATTCAGCGCGAGCGACGTGGCCGAGCGTCGCCACTGGGACACCTACATGGACGCCTATGAGAAGGCGATCCGCGCCACGGCGAAGCCGCACAGCCCCTGGTATGTGGTGCCGGCGGACAACAAGTGGTTCACGCGCCTGATCGTCGTGGCCGCCATGAACCGCGCGCTGACGGGGCTGAAGCTGCATTACCCGGTGGTGACGGAAGCCCAGCGCGCGGCGCTGGCCGAGGCAAGGGCGGCGCTCGGATGACGCTGTATTTCGGCTATGGCTCCAACCTCGACGCGGTGGATTGGAACGCCTTCTGTGAGCGCTGGGGCTTCAAGGGTGTGGAACTTGCCCCCGTCTCGACGGCGCTGCTGCTCGATTGCGAACTGGCCTTCGACCACTACGCCGCCACGCGGCGGGGCGGCGCGCTGAACCTGCGGGAGCGCGCGGGCCAGGCGGTGGAGGGCGTGGTGTTCCGCGCCAATACGGCGGCGCTCTACGCGCTGGACCGCAAGGAGGGCGCGCCGGTGCATTACCAGCGCCTCCAGCGCCATGCGGTGCTGCCCGATGGCAGCGTCGTCCCGGTCATGACCTATGCCGCGCCGAGCCAGGGCTTCCACCGGCCGCATGCCGACTACCTCGGCGTGGTGCGGCGCGGCCAGGCGGTGCACGGCATCGCGCATGACATGATGATGGCCGTGGCCCGCGACACGGCGGCGCCGCTCACCATCCGCCACCTCTTCGTCTATGGCACGTTGATGCAGGGCGAGGCCAATGCGCACCACCTGGAGGGCGTGCCGCGCATCCCCGGCAGCGTCACCGGCCGCCTGCATGATTGCGGCGCCTATCCCGCGCTGTGCCTGGAGGCGGGCGAGGTGCAGGGCGAGGTGGTGGAGCTGCCGCTGGAGCGCCTGGCCGGGATGGACGCGCTGGAGGGCAGCGAGCCCGGTGGCGCGCCGGGTGGCATGTATCGCCGCAGCGTGCTGCCGGTGCGGACCGGCACCGGCATCATCCGCGCCTATGCCTATGTGATGGACGATGCGGCACGCTTCCCGCTGATCCCGGCCGGCGACTGGCGCAGTGTCACGAACCGGCTGGAGGCCTGGGCGGAATACGCGGCGCGGGAGGCGGCCGGGTAGGCCGAGCGATCGAACGCGGAACGCCGGAGCTGGGACCCGGGCGCTCCGCCCGTCCCGTGATCAATCCCGCGGCGTCACTTCCCGCCCCTGTGCGGCCCGCGGGCGGCGGCGGATCAGCCAGAGCACGCCCAGCATGTCGATGATGCCAACCCAAAGCCGGTCGAAAAAGCCGTATTTGGACTGCCCGGCCCCGCGCTTGCGATCGGTCACGTCCACGAAGGCGACGCTTTCGCGTTCGCGCGCCACGAGGGCGGGGAGGAAGCGGTGCATGCCGTCAAAGATCGGCAGGCGGAGGAAGATCGCACGCGGCAGCAGCGCGAAGCCGCAGCCCGCATCCCGCGTATTGTCCTTCAGCAGGCGTCGGCGGATGGCGTTGGCCTGGCGCGATTGCCAGCGCTTGAACGGCGTGTCCTTGCGCCCGACCCGCTGCGCCATCGCGAGGCCGGGGCGTTCCATCGCATCATGCGCGGCGAGCAGGCGCGGAATATCGGCCGGGTCGTTCTGGCCATCGCCATCAATGAGCGTCAGCAGCTCCCCGCGGGCGGCGATGGCGCCGGCGCGCAGCGCCTCGGATTTGCCGACACCCTGTTCGAGGGTGAGGATGCGCAGATAAGGACGCCCAGCTTGCGCCGCCTGGAGTTCAGCGAGCGTGGCGTCGGTCGAGCCGTCATCCACATAGAGGATCTCATAGGCGGTGACGCCCGCGAGGGCCGCCTCGATCTCCTGCACCAGGGGCAGGATGTTGCCGACCTCGTTGCGGACGGGAATGAGGATGGTGAGGCGCGTCACGGCGCCAGCCGCCAGACGCCCATGCGGCGCGGCCTCCCGCCGTTCATGTTGCGCCCCTCCACCATGCCGAGCTGCTCGGCGCGATGGCCGGTTTCGGCGAGGCGCGCGAGGAATGTCGTCTCCTCCGACGGGCGGCCGCGCCGGCCTGGCGCGGCATCCACGAAGGCCAGGCGGCAGCCCCCCTCCGCCAGGAAATCGGCCGCGATGTCGCCATCGGTCAGCAGCGTGTCGGTGCGGGTGAGGAAGACGAGGCTGGGTTCGCGATAGCCCGCGCTGGCCATCTGCGGGTTCGCACAATGCGCAAGGCTGCGCGCCGCCTCGGCCATGCTGCGCGAGAGCCAGATCGTGTTGGCCTGCGCCAGCATCGGATAGGTGCCGAGCCAGGCGACCAGTGCGGCGCCCACGGCGACCGGCACCGCGGCGGCGGCGGAGCGATGGCTGACCGCGGTGGCCAGCACGCCGATGGCGGTGGCGAGGATCATCAGGATCGCGCCGATCCAGGGCACGCGCCCCTCGAACCAGATGAAGGCGCCGACGCCGGCCACGCCCAGGATCGCCGGCAGCACCCAGAAGCCCTGCGCGGCGAGGCGGCTCCACCAGCCACGCACCATGCCCTGCATGTCGAGCAGTGCCAGCGCCACCAGAACGGCGAGGGCCGGGTAGGTCGGCAGGACGTAATGCGGCAGCTTGGTCGCGACGATTTCGAAGATGATCCAGATCGGGATGATGAGGCAGAGCAGCATCTGCACCTCCCGGCGGCCGCGCGCGGCCCAGATCCAGCCGAGCGAGGCGAGCAGGAAGGGCGAGGCCGGCCAGAAGGTGAACCAGAGCAGGGCCAGGTAGAAGCCGGGTGGGCCGCCATGGCCCTGGTGCACCTCGGTGACCTTGCCGAGTGCGTTCCACCCGAGCGCCGTGGCGAAAAAGGCGCCATCGCTCACGATCGCGATGGCGATGTACCAGGGCAGGGCCAGCCCGAGCGTGACCAGGATGCCGGCCCCCGGTTGCAATGCGAGCAGCCAGCGCGGCGAGCGTGCCTGCACGGAAAGGGCGATGGCGGCGGCGAGCACGACGAGCAGCGTGATCGGCCCCTTGATCATCGCGCTGACGCCCAGCGCCACCCAGAACAGCCAGCGCAGCCGGCTCGCGCGCAGGGCGGCGGGGTCAAGGCGGGCGCGCAGCAACACACCCAGCGCCAGCAGGGTGGTCGCGAGCAGCACTGCGTCGGTCTTCGCGATCCGCGCCTCGACGCCGAGCAGGATGGTTCCGCTCAGCAGAAGCGCGCCCAGCAGCGCCGCCTGACGGCCGGCGAGCGGCAGGAAGGCCCAGACGGTCAACAGCCCGGCCAGCACGGCGCCGGTGAGGGAGGGCAGGCGATAGATGCCGATGGGCGAGGCCGCGCCGTCGCCAAACACTTGCGCGGCCGTCGCCTGCAGCCAGTAGATGCCGGCTGGCTGCTTGTAGCGCGGCTGGTCCTGGTTACGGATGTCAATGTAGTCGCCCGTCTCCATCATCTGCTTCGTGGCCATGACGTAGCGGCCTTCGTCACGGTCCGTCGGCGGCATGGAGGCAAATCCCGGCAGGAACGCCATGCTCGCCACGAGGACCACCAGCAGGGACGCGCGGAGGCAGGAAGCGCCGGCCCAGCGGCCCAGCGCGGTGGCGGCGGATGTGGTGGCCGTGACGATCTGTTCGAACATTCTGGCCCCGCCCAACCCGGCTGACTGACCCGGCGAGGGCCGCCGAATTCCCACGAATTCCTAATCCATTTGGCCCGATGCCGGGAAGTCGCCTGGGTGGGAAAATCAATGCGCGCTCGCCGATGACAGGCGCAAGCCCGGCTGTCGGATTGTCCTGACTCTATGAAAACTCACGGGTCGTGCCGCGCGTGGTGGCGTAGGGATTGTGCTGCTTGCCGGTCTGGGCCGCCGAGTCACGTGAAACAGGAGCACCAGGAGCAATCAATCCGGACCAAAGTCTCTGCGCCTGGTGTCAGGATTTCGGGCCGGTCGTTTGGAATTGGCGAAGCGGCCGCCGTGCTGGAACCGGCGTCTTGCCGAGGGCCTCAGCTCGGTAGCGCAACGCCCAAGTCAGGGGGGCCGGAGAGAATTGGCCTCCGGAGAGCGATTTTCCGCAGTCTCCGCGCCGAGTGAGTCAACAGGTCTGTCCCGAAAACCCCAGGAAACTTGCCACTCAGCGCGGCGGCCGGTCAGGCGGAGAGCACGGCTCGTATGCGAACTGGCGGGGCGCAGTTCACTGGGAATGAACGGTCCCTGCGATCGCGGGTAGCCGGATGGATACGCTGCGCGTGCTATTGGCGCAGATCGTCCGGCAGGCCAGCGCGGCTACCCTCGACGCCATCCGCCGCGGCAGCAGTGCCACCTCCATCGTGCGGGGGTAGCTGCCACCGTCGAGAACCACATAGCCTTACGAGACGCTTGAATTAGTTCACAGGGCTTGAACGCGTGTGCCCGGATACCGGATGACCATCCCGAGTATGAGGGCGCACCTGCACTGCGCCACCTGTTGCGGTGCTTTCGCGCTCCGGTCGGCCGCCGTCATTGATCCGACGACGATACGTGCTGAAATGCTCTGCTTCGTCGATCTTGGACCAGTTGTTCGGCGCCCAGTCGGCCAACGTCGAGCCCTCCGACCAATATCTCGCCTCACGCGAGTAAGGACTGTTGCCCCGTCCGGACCCGCCTGTGGTCTCGATGGCACGCTCCATCATCGAGCGGACGCGCATGACAACATCTTGAGTGGAACGCGCCCGAGCCCCTCTTCCCACTGCGAGAAGGTTGTTGTGACGATCCATCCTGCGCGCCGCAGGCATGTTGCTTGGAGCAATAGGTCTGCCGGCGAGAATTGAGCGCAGCATCGCTTCGGTGCTGGCCCACTCATTCCGCTCAGCCATCGCTGCGGCAAGCAGTGGACCCGCGCGGCGTGACAGTTCCGCAACTCCAACGAGATGGCGGTAGGCATCTGCTGGTCCCTGGTCCTGCCCGGGCAGCCGCGACGCCGCGGCTTCGTCGTCGGCGAAGTCGCGCACTTGCGCAGCGATCGCGCGCAGACGGGCAATCCTGCCCAAGCTTGGGCTGGGATCATCCATAGCTTCATCCTTTCAGGGGGTAGGTTGCGATCGCCGGCGTCAGCCGATCTCGGCCTCAGTGTCGCCAAGTACCGCCGTAGGAGGCAGGTCGATGGTTGGTGCAAGCGCTGGCGCGCGGCCCTTCCTCAGCAAAGCGGACCGCCACGTCGCACTGACTTTGCGCGATGAGATCGACGTCGAACTGGAAAACCTTCGTCTCAGCACTGTGACCGACGCGGTAGCGGATTTCGGCTTGTTGGCGGCCTTCACGTGCCGACACCGTCGCCCCGGACATTGTCCCGCGGCTCGATGGGCTAGGGATCGTGTAGCTCCTATCGGAAGCTTCCTCGCTCAGGCGCGCGTTTTCACCGAGACGAAAAGCGACGAGCCGAACCTCATCCGGCCGCTCTGCAACAAAGGAGAAGACCGCGGCCCCATGGTCCGATAGGGGATCCTCGAAAATGAAAACCAGGATGTCCCAGGCAGGGCGCGCGGCGATGGCAAGGAGCCCGGCGACGCAGAGGCCGATCACCAATCGCTTTTGCACCTTCAAAAGGCATGGCTCCGCCAATGACCCTTATTTCTATTCATGTTTTGTTCTTTCTGTCAAGAAGTTTAATGACATCAATTTGCGTGCCCTTTGCAAACTGTGCTGCGGCCGTCGCGGCTGGGATTCTACACGCGGTCCCTCGCAGATTTTCGCGCGGCTTTGATGGTTTCCCGAGTGGCAGCGCGAACCGGAGCGAAAAGCAGCGTAGCGGAGCGAAATTCTGCGAACTGGCGGAGGAGGTGCGACCGGTTACAAACGGCCCCTCGCAGGTTTTCGCTCCGATGCACTGGGTTCCAGAGGGGCTACGCGAGCCAGAGCGAAAAGCAGCGTAGCGGTGCGAACCAAAGCGAAACTGGCGGAGGAGGTGCGACCGGATACGAACGGTCTCAAGGCTGGAGCCTTGGAGAGCGCCATACGAGACGGGATGCTGAACAGGCAGTCCTGCCGGGGCATCTCTTGCACGGTCAACCATCGAAGCGACCAGCCGGATCGAGCATCTGCTCCACTTGGGCAGCCAAATCGTTGATCCAGTCCGCAGTCCTTACACTACGGGATTGCCCCCGTCGGAAATAAATTCAGAACTTATTGATGACTGGATTGCCGACGTCGCCTGCGGCGCCTCTTCCTTGCACGCGCGAGATTTATCGCGATCGAGGATGAGGTTGCGGACCTCTGGCAGGCGATCCTCTGTGGCGATCTCGAGCCAGCGCCGGACGCTCTCCGCAGGGCTCTCGCTGCAGGCGGCCATCGCAAGCGCAAGTTCCACGGAGTTCCGGCGGAGGAGCGCGGCGTGGAAGTCTTGCTCGTCGGACGTGTGTAGCTCAGCTTCGTAGGACGCTTCTGTCAGCAGGTAGCCCAGGCCGAGGTCACAGGCTGGAGCGATGAGCGCTCTGGCCCGGATCGGACCCTCATCGAAGATCCATCTAGCCACTTCCAGAGCGCGCGCCACCGCGCCTGGCCGCCGAGTGGCGACGATTGAGCCGATCTCCATGATAAGGTCTGGTGCAACTTCAGGGATGTCTCGATGGTCCTGCGCTGCCTCCATCCAGCGATAAAGCCCTATGAGTGCCTCGCTCACGATGCTCGGTTCCGCCGAGACCAGCCCGGCGCGGAGTCCGCGCTGCAGTTCCTCCGCACGCTCCGGGAACGCGCGGGCGAGGCCAGGGTAGAGTGAGAACGGCATCTCGCCAGGAATCCCGAGCCCCTGAAGGCGCTTGGCCCTATCCCAGACACCGCCGAGAATTCTCGCCGGGAACGCGTGCTCGGTGAGCACGAGGCCGAGACCTGTGATAGCGCTCGTGGCATCGCTGCTGTTCATCTGGAAAAACCGCGCTCGCGGACGGACAGGCTGCGCGGACCATTCCTCGATAAGGCCGAGGACGGCCGCGACATCCGGCTCGCGCAAAACCAGCTGCCTGTCTCGCAGCCGGGTTTGCCAAAGGGCGAAGCCGATGTTTCGGAGAACCTCGCCGAGAGGCTTCCGTGAATCCCGTGACGTCAAAAAGGCTTGCCGGAACGCCAGCTCAGCAGTTCCCGATTCTGGCTCGGGGCAAAGCAGAAAGTACCAAGGTTGAAGCTGAAGATCCGCGGGTAGGGCGCCCGCTAGCCGACCATTTTCGGACCACACCAATTCCGCGAGTTCCTGCTCCTCGGATGATGACAGAGCCCCCAGATCTCGAAGAAAGAGGAGTCGGGTGACAACGACGGTCCGAGCGACGCCGCTTTCGCGTCCAGTCGCAAGGAGCCTTGCGACTGCTCCTGGGGAAAGCGACAGTGGGCGGCCGCTCTCGGCAACTAACAATTTTCGGGTGCGTCCGTTCACCATGGCGATTGGATCTCGCCAGTGAGGGCCAGCACCAGAAGGAAGGAAGGCATGCGTGCCCGGTACCGGCAAATCCAAGAGCTCTGATGCCACGGCCTTTATTGCACTCGCCGGAAGGCTTTCGATGACACGAGCAAAAAGATTGGAGAGTTCTTGGAACATCCAAAGATGGGCGGCGGGCCACCCCAGCCGGTAGAGTTGCACCGCCCGAGCCAGGATTGCCTCAAGATCCTGCGCGGAGCACCGCAGAGCGAGACGCGAGAGTACCTCTAGGGAGACGCGCATCTGGGTCAGCCAATAGTCGTGCCTAGGTTCGGGCGGGCGCGCTCTAGGTGTCGCATAGTCTATCGATGCCGCGGCGATCGACGCGAGCTGGGCCGCGTCCGTGGGTTCCAAAAGCGCGACTCGCGCCCTCGTGAACCAACCCGTGAGAACCTTGTCGGAACCGCTCCCAGAGCATGCCATGGCGAGCAATGCGCTCTGAAAGACGTGGTCGTCGGCAAGGATGCCAGCTGCCTCGGCGAGGCCTGCCTGAAGCATCTGCACCCTGTTGGCTGCGGGGGGCAGCCCGGTGACTTCAGCGAGGCGGGTTATCTGCAATGCGGCATGGTAGGCGTCGGGCAGGCCGCTCCTGAAGTGCTGCACTGTCGATGTATGGCCGCCGTCGAAACCCTTCGACTTAGAGGTAGCGCCGCTCGGAATCGGCTTTAGCATTTCGGACCGGAGCGCGTGGTACTCCGCCATTGCGTCGCCGTCGTATGGCATAAGTTCACGCCAGCGCTCGAATGCATCCACGCGGTCCGGCTGTAGGTCCCCCGCATCTCCCCACGGGAACCGCCAAGCCAGAGTGAGCCACATCCCCCAGGCCTCCCGTGAAAGGGATGCGTGATCGTCCACGTCACGCCTCCTCTCCCGGCGGACGCGGGTTAACGCCGAGCGGAGCGCGAACCACGCGTCACGGACGCGGCCCGCCCCGGCCAGAAGTCCGGCCTTGCGCAGGCCCCAGACAGGATCGATGGCCTCGACGTCCCACCGATCCAGTTCGGCTTCCAGGCGATCGTGATTGAGGCGCTGGGCGCTTTGAAGAATGCGCGCGTAACGGATCTCCTCGTTAACCTCACGGTCGGCAGGCCGGAGCCGCGCTAGCCCGTCGAGAGCGAGGTCAAATTCGCCGTCCCGGCCGCTCCATCGAGCCGCGCGAGCATGCGACAGCAACGCCGTCGTCGCGGCCCCGACCTCCGCCGCCATCATCGGTTCAGCGGTCCCGTCGCCAGTGCGAAGCGTTCGCGCGTCGAAGTCGATGAGATCCAGGGTGGAAGCTATGACTTCGGGTAGGCCGCCGACCACCTCGGCCGGTGTTAGGCAGAGGTCGAGCCGCCACAGGATCTCACCGAGGGCCAGCAGCCGCTCCCGCGGCGGCATTGCCTTGAGAAGGTCAGAAACGTTTCCAAGCCAAAGAGACGTCCCCAGCCAGACTCGGTCGCGCACCTCCTTGGGAGCGACGAGCCAGCCTGGATAGTGGATGCGGTTGGTCGCCCATGCCGTCGTCGTCTCGGCGAGCTCCGTAATCCGTTCCGCCAATGGAGACGTGAACGATGCTTTTGGGTGCAATTCCTCTATTGTTCCCGGCCCGGCACTGGGCGGGACCCACCCGAGATGAGCGGGTGGTTTGGAGGCGTCCCTGTCCCGAGACCAGGGCCAAGCCGAGGCTCGAAACGGTCTACCCGCCTCCATGGCGTGCAGAAACCATTCGACCGCCCGGGCGTGTCGAACCTCTTCGGGCCAACCCGTGGCCTGCGGAAGTTCGGCCAGGTCAATGGGCACCACATTTCGATCTTCAAGCAGCCTTCGACGCTGCGCACTGAGGGCGAGCCAGTTGACGAGGTAGATCTTCGGAGCGTGGACCCCGAGGTTATCGCGGACCCAACCTGACCAATGTAGGAAGTTGGGGTCATCCCCTGAGAAGCCCAGGAGGACGAAGGCGTTCTCCATCATGGACTGCTGGACCAGGTTCACGAAGGGCGCGAACCGCGCAGGATAGGTACGATAGTCCTCTTCGGTGAGGATGAAGGGAGCGGTCGCGGGTAGGGTGCCGTGGAGCTTCACGATGCGGGGCACGGAAGCAGATGGCATTTGAGATGGTGTGAGCACGAGGTCGTAGGAGCGCTCGTGGACGTCTTGACGGGCCCGTTCCAGGAGTGTGTCCCAGTTCGTGGTGAAGACGTCGGCCCACGGCAGAGCGAGCAGTCGTGCGTGCAGGTGGCCTGGCACGTTCTCGGCGTCAGGAACGGTCGTGCGAATAACCTCCTCGAGCCGCTCCCGCCCGAAGACGGCCTCAAACTCCTCCGCTAAGCGTAGGGCACCGCTTGTACCTGAGGCCGTCCTTGCCGGATCGCCTCCAGGGTAAAGCGCCTCGGACAGCGTGCCGGTAAGCTCGTTCCACGTTGGGAAGGGGCGTGCAGACGCGGTGGCCACCTCGGCGTTCCGGCTGAACCCGGCGCCAACCATGACAGCAGCTTGGCCTGCCGACCTGCCCGGCTTTCTTCGCCACAGTTGATCGCGAAGAAACTTGACAAGGTTCTCGGATGGAAAGGTCACAATCCCTACTTTACCACATCGCGAAATCCGAAGAAATCATGACCTCTGTCGCTTCGATATATTTACCCTTGGCCATGCTACGGTAATCTCCTTCGGAGAGGGAATATCTGCTGGCCGTCGCCGTCAGGGCCGCGCGAGCGCTGCAAGGCGCGCAAACCGCGGGTCGCGTCTGAGCGCCGGATTTTCCAATGCAAGTACGGCCAAAGCTGTGTCGAGACCTCGAGGCACACGAGCGTCGGCACCCTTGCCGATCGTGAGATCAAGAAGATCAAGCGCGGCGGTCGCTTCCTCCTCGCCTAAAATGACGCCGCCACGGAGGCCGCTTCCGCCATCTCCTAAGAATCCCCAGTCGTGCATCGACCATGACTCGAACGGCACGAGGAAGCGTCGAATTGCAGCGATAGCACGATCGAAGCGCCGCCCCGACGCTGCGGGGACAGACGCAAAAGCCTTTGAAACGGCTGGCGTGACCGCTGCTCGCTCTTGCGGCCAAACGTCACGCAAAAAGGGCTCGATAGCGCGATCGAAGATTTGCTCGCGAGCCGGAGGGGGGGTGCTTAGCGGCCCTGCGAGATCGTCCACAAACCGTCCGACAGTGAGTGCCGCGTAGGCACGAAGTTCGTCGGGAACAGTTCGGAGCATTTGCTGGGCATCCGGCAGCAGGTCATCATACTGTCGGCCGTTCCACATATCGTCCAACATCGCAAAGCAGACGCGCTCAACGAGCGACCGGCGTATCTCCATCTCGAGGCCGCCGTTGACTGCGCGGCGCGCCATTAGCCGTCCAAGCCGGGCCATGACATTGCGGCGAAGTGGAGAGTATGCGACAGCATGCCAGAGGGCATCGCTCTCTGCGCCGTTCTCAAGCGGAGATAGCAACGCGGCCTCAGCCCAGGCCCCGTCCGCACTCATGAGATAAGGCAGCCTCGTTATGCATCGATAACGCGCAATGGCTCCGGCTCGCCCAGGGGTAGTTGCTATCAAATCACGCAGCGCACGCAAATCGGCGTTCGCTTCGAAAGGCCGCGGATCATCGGTGAGATTTGGGCATGCACCCAAAAATGCACCCGCTAGATCACCTATGGGAGAATTAAGCGAATCGTGGGCGATACGCTTTGCCTCAGCCCCTTCCTCCTCCTTGTAGTCGGTCCCATCTGTCGTCTTGCCGCTGGCCGCAGCGGCAAACGGCCAGAGCTTTGCGATCGCGCCCGAGAGCGCTGCCTCTCCACGCAAATGAATAGCCCAACTGTCGAGCCAGTTCGACAGACCCCGAACTGCTTCATCAAGAACTAAATCCGACATACCGGGAATTGCGTTCAGGAACTGTCGCGCATCGGATAACGACCCCAGCAGCGCTGCTTCCTCGTTCGCTTCGCGGTTCGGCGGGCGAAAGCGCTCGCCGACGGCATTCCAGGCTTTACCGAAGCGGCCGAACGGGCGATCGGCAGAGAGCAGCGCCTGCGCCATGCGCAATGCATGCCCACTGTCATCAAGCCAGTCCCAGACGCCACGTGCCGGCCCGCTCCACGAACTGGCCTCGCTGCGCAGCCGCTCATCAGCCGTCGAGACTAGGGTCTCTCCGCTCAAGCCGTCGAGGTCGGCATCAGGATTCGGCGGGACCCACCCACCAAAGGCGCCAATCGGGAAGCCGACGGACACCGACCGTGCCACAAAGTCATCGAACTTTAGACGGCGCTCACGAAGCCAGCGCAGAGCACGCGACGGCAGCGCCGCTCCTGCGGCCTCGATGCGGGTAAGCTCGCGCACGACAAGGCCGGTGCGCCGGTACCGCCGCTCGTCGCCGGGACCGCGGCGGCCAAGAATGGCCGGGGGGGGGCCGCGTAGAATCGCACCGATGATCGAATCCTGGGCCGCCGCACTTAGGTCTGGAAAGCGAACGGCACGGAGCTCGGCAACCTCGGGAAATTGACTCGCCTTCCAGGTCTGCTCCGGCGGGCGCTGGGACAGGAACTGGCTGACCTGATCCGCGTCCACAAGCGCGGAGTTTGCAGCTGCGGCCGCCCACATCTTCGCATGCACCGGGTCTGGTCGAGTAAGCCAACGTTGGAGGAACGACTTAGTCGAAGCCAGATCCAAGCTGGCTAGCCGGCCAATCGTATAAGCCAAAAGGCGCACAGCCGGTGCAATGCCTCGGTGAAAACGGTCTGGCTCGGCCTCCCCACCGGTAATCCGGAGTTGGACGTGGTCCAGGCCGCCAAGCCAAACAAGGTCGCGGCCTTCATGCCACCCGATACGGCGCCCAAGACGTAGCCCGCGAGTGACTTCAGCTTCCAGCGCCTCGCCAAGCTCAACCAAGAACCCGACCTCGCTGACATCGTCCAAGCTCAACCCACGGCCGATCTCAAGTGTGCTACTGGTCAGCGAGAGATGAAGGATATCGCTGAGTTGCCGAGCCTTCTTCGGAACGCGGCCGCCTAGCCATGCGGCGTCGGCACGCCATTCGACGTGGAGCCGCGGCTCTACCAGTCGGGCGATCCCAGCGATGATACCTCCTGAGCGATCGCCAGCCTGAATCCGCCGCCCTAAACGGTAGTCATTGTGGTCGGCCTCGTTGGTCATCGGCGAAAGGTGCGCGTCGGCAATGACGCCCCATGCTGTGCGCCAGGGCTCCGCAGTGGCTTGGTCGAGCTGCCATTCGACAACTTCGAGTACCGCTCTGCGCTCCGCAACTTGGTTCGGCCGGAGCTGCACCGCCCATCTCAGCATGGCGGGGTCGCTCAGACGCTTGTTCAGCACGACTTGGCATAACCGCGACGCATGAGCCTCGCGGTCAGCCGCATTCCCCGTCTCACGTACGATCTCGAGCATGCCGTCAAGCCAGGCAGGATCGGCACGCATCTCACGGGCTGCAAGGGCAACGCGGACCTGTGTCTCGTCGCTGCCTCGTCGGAAGATGTGCCCGAAGAGATTTGCGCTAGCCTCACTCGCGGCAAGCCGCTGGAGACGGAAAACTCGGCGCACCTCTTTATCGGCATTGCTTCGTTCGCCATGGGGAGACAGATCAGCCCAAGCGGCCAGTACCTCTGCAAGCCCCCTGTGACCGCCTGCCTTATCATAGGGGATTGGAGTGATGCCGCGGCCTTTCCATGTCGCTAGTTCGGCCTGCCGCCTTTCCATCGAGGCCGGGTCAGAGGACGAATCCATGCCAACGAAAGCGAACCTCTCCTTCAAATCCGAGAATCGCTGTCCGTCTGCCGCCACTGCATTCAACAGGTAGCGCATTGGCGGATCGCCGAGGCTGTAGCCCACAAGCACGATATGGAAGATGCGCGCTGCGTCATAGATGAGGTCTGGAATGGCGCGGCGGCGTAGGTAGTGCTCACCAAAATCCCGGTCGGTAAGCACAAGGTCAGGATGGCGCTCAGGATTTGGGTCGAGCGCACCATGAAGGTGCAGCACGCCGGAGAACTCAGGACGCAGACTCGGCCGCGGGATGTCCTGAAGGGCATAGCGCTGGAGCGGAACCCGCAACGCCTTGGTAGCGCGCTCCAAAAGAAGGTCAAAGTTGGTGGTAACGATGGTTGAAGCACCGCCTCGATTTGCAAGGCGCATTAGGGAGGTATGGATGGGAGCGTGGCTTTTTGCCTCTCGGAGAATGCCCGCAACGGCGCGCCGAATCGTGCTCTCCCGCTCTTGATCGCGGTCCATGCGGCGCTCCAGCATTCCGAGCGCGACGTCGAACTCCTTATCGTCGATGCGCCCTAGCATCGCCGTTTGCTCCGCGTCTAATGGCGGAAGCGCTCCCAGTGCCCGCTCGGCGCGGCGGCCAGCAGTTCGCACTTCGATGTGCGCGCCGATCGCCCTATCCAGCTGGGTAAAAACACGACGCACAAGGCTGCCAAAGTCTGGCAATTGGGAGGGCGGCTGCATGGATGCGCCAGCACCAGCGATGATCAGCACGCGGCCCTCGGCGTGGGCGAGGAGGAGCCTCTCCGGCAAGCCAGGTAGACCTGGCGCCAGCTGCAGCTCTTGGTCGCCAGAGGGAGACCGGGCAAGACTCGGGATTTCAATTTTCTTCACAGAACGAGCTTATGGGAATGGGGCGGCAGGGGCGATATGCCATCGTGGTGGCGGCCCCTTCTCGTCGTTATTCGGTCACGGCACCCGCCGCTTCGCCACCCCCACAGACAGCGTCGCCGCCGCCAGATCGAACGTCGCCGCGGAGATGTTCCGCGCCATCACCCGCACCGTGTTGTTCGACCACACCGCCGCATCCAGCTCGATGAAGCGCGTCGACGACACCAACGACGCCGACGCGAGGTCGCCGGCGCGGGCCCCGGTCACCGTGACGTCGAGCAACGAGGTAGCCCCCGGCGCCAGGCTCGGCAGATCCCAGGACACCTCAGCCGCGAACTCCCGCCGCCCTGAGCCGAACAGCGCGCCGGTCAGCAGCGGCGTGCCGTTCAGCACCGCGGGCGCGGCCTCCGGCAGCCCGTAGAGCCGCAGGGATTGCAGGTCGATCGGCCCGTCAAACCCGATCACGCCCACCTGCGCATAGGCCACCGCCGCGCCGACGCGAATGGTCTGCCGCCGATTGAAATTGGCATCATCCATCGGTGCGCCGGCATTCCACCCCTTCGCCGGTCCGTTCCACTGCATGGTGGTGATGGAGGCCAGCACGTCCCCAGCAATGTCCTCGCGGACATTCCCTGCCCCGTCGAAGACGCGCACGAACAACCGCCCGCCCGAGGCGCCGCTCGTCAGCCAGTGCGCCAGCGCGAACTCCTTCGCCTGGGAGGTGTCGAGCATCCAGCCCAGACCGCGGTTCGCTGCCAGCGTCACGGCGCGATCGGTTGGCGTCAGGTCGGTCAGCCCGTTGAAGCAGAAATCCGCCATGAAGGTCGCGGTGGTGGTGGAGGTCGCGATGGTGATCAGCCCCTCGACACCGAGCTCCGTCGCCGACTGCCGGAAGGCCGCGGCGCGCGTGTTCGGCACGCCGGCCAGGAAGCGCTGGAACCGCGACGCCGGCGCACGATGCCTATTGATCACCGCATTGCCGCAGCGGTTCGCCGTCGCCGTGTAGTCGATGCCGACGAGGTAGGTGTTGGTCCAGGCGATGTCGTACTCGCAATCCTGCGCCCCGGCCGTATGGCGGGCCGCCAGCGGCGAGCAGGCCTCCATGCGCATGTTCCGCGCGATGATGGCAGAGCCCGAGGTCTGGTTCAGGAACGGGATGGCGATGTTGCTGCCGGCCTGGCGGAGCTCGAAGTTCGGCGCGTCAAAGACGTGGCGGTTGTGGTTGGAATAGGCGCCGGCCTCATTCCCGAACCGCACCCCAAAGCGGTCCTGCGCGGCATTCACCCCCGTCGCCTGGGCGAAGTGGCCGCCATAGTAGCGGATCGAGGTGTTCCAGGCCGTGGCGGTGGCGCACCAGATGTCGAGGCCGATGCGGTTGTTGACGATCCGCCCCAGCGTGAAGGTGCTGTCCTCCACGCCGCGGCCATCGCCTAGCGTGCGCATGCCGATGGTGAAGCCTTCCACCCGCCGCAGCTCGATCTGGCTGGCATCGACGTTGCGCACGGTGATGCCGATGTCGGCCTCGGAGGACCAATCCGACAGCGTCTGCCGGATGACGTTCAGCCCGCTGTAGAGCTTCTCGGCGTTGCGGATTGTGCCGCCATCGCCCAGCACGAGCACCGAGGTGGGCGCAGTGCCGGTGTAGCGTATGGTCCCCTGCATGATCAGCCCGCGCGCCCCACCCGGCAGAGTCACGGTGCCGGAGACGTTCCAGGTGCCGGGCGGGATCATCGCGAACTTCTGGTCCGCCCCGGCGCGATCGAAGGCCGCCTGGATGGCGGTGCGATCATCCGCCACGCCATCGCCGAGTCCGCCGAAATCATTCGGCAGCACCGCCTCGCGATCGCGCAGGTACTTCGCGAAGTCGCTCTTGTTGAGGTTGGCGTTGAGGACCAGCAGGTCATCGATGCGCGCCGGCATGGTGTTCTCCGATCAGAGGGCGGTGGCGGTGACCGGGCCGGCGAAGGCGGAGGCGTTGCCTTCGGCCGAGACGCTGCGCAGCCAGTACCAGCGCGTCTGGCCGGCGGTGAGGCCGGTGCGATCCCAGGGCAGCGCGGTCGGCTCAGCGGCCAGCTTGGTGGCGGCGGCAAGGCTGGCGCTGCTCGCCTCGAAGACCTGCAGCCGCACCGCATCGGCGGGAAAGCCACCCGACAGCCGGACCCCGCCGGCGATACCGGTCGCGGCCAGGCCTGACGCGGCGGCCGGCACCAGCGCCTCGCGCCAGCCCGACACCGCGCCACTCCGCGCCTGCGCCCGCACGCGGAATGCGGTCGGCTCGGCGGTGGGGATGGCGACGGCGGTGGCGCCAAAGCCGCCGGCATAGCCCTGCCAGACGGCAACGGAGGTGGGGCGGAACTCGATCTCGTAGCCGGCGAGATAGGCGGAGCCCACCGCCGACCACGAGACGGCGATCACGGTGAAGGCAATCACCACCGGCGTCTCCACCAGGATGGCGGCGGGTGCCGCGATCACGCCCGGGTTCGGGAGCACCACCGAGGGGTTCTGGCCCGTCGCGCGCTCATCCGTCGCCGGGTTCCAGGCCCAGACGGCAGGATCCTCCTCGGCCAATTGCAGGTTCACCCCGCCATCCGGCGCCAGCGCCCAGCCCGTCACGCGGGCCGGAAAGGGCGTCAGCCGTTCGAGGGCCACCGTCACTCCATCCCAGGGCCGCAGGCGCAGTGCAGAGAGGTTGGCCTGCATCGCCACCTCGCGCTGGCGGCGGTTGCGTTCCAGCTCGATTTTCATCAAGCGCTGGACGGTGGCCGCCGAGGTGGTGAGCGGGAACTCCATGTCTCGGTAGATCGCCTCGCCACCATCCTCGGTGACGTAGTTGCTGGCCAGCAGGGGCGGCGCGTCGGTGGGCTGCCAGGCGGCGGCTGGCTCGACGTAGACGGCGCGCACCCCGTTGAAGAGATCGCGCCGCGGACGCGAGCCGACGATGGTGACGTCGCCGCGCAGGTCGTCGGAGGTGAGTGTCGCAGCCGGCAGCGCAGGCGCACCCGCATGAATGTAGAAGCGCCCTCCGCTCACCACGAGCGCGCCCGCCATGGCGGCGACCAGCTTGCGGGTGATGGCGATCTTGCCCTCGCCGAGGGTGACGGCGCCGTTCACGGTATAGCGCCGCTCGGCGGTGCCATCACGGCGGCCCATGATCTCGTCGCAGATGTTGGCCGCGGCCATCAGCGCCGGCAGGTCGATGTCGGCCCAGGCCGCACGCCACCCGAAGGGTGAGGTCAGGTACCAGGCCAGGCAGAGTGCGGGATTGTCGGACTAGCCGGTGGCGCCGCTGCGCGGGTCGAGGATGGTGTCGGCTCCCTCGACGATGGCCGACAGGCTGGGCGCGCCGGAGGGGAAGGCCTCGGGCCGCAGCTTGAGCCGCACGGCGAGATAGGCCCGCCCCTGGCCACGATGGGCCGTGGTCCACTGGCCGCCCGTGTCGGCCACGAGATTGGCGTTGGCGACCTGGCCGGGATCGCCCAGCGCCCGGTCGATCCGCAGCAGGCCGGTGAACTTCGCGTCGGTCGAGGCGGTGCCGTTGAGGAACACCTCGCCGATGGCGCGCACGCGATGCGCGGCCAGCACCACGACGACATGGAGGAAGCCGTCGGCGCGGCCCTCATCGTCCGTGGCGGAATGCAGGAACACCACCGGGCCGGAGGTGCGGCAGCGACCGAAGACGATCTGGTGCTCGGTGATGGGCTGGCGAAAGGACTGGGTGCGGCCGGCGCCGGGCGTGCGCGGATCGAAGCCGGAGCCTGGTCCGGTGTCGGTGCCTGGCGTCACGTTGGCGCTGCGGGCGGCGGAGGGCGACTTGGGGCGGAAGACCGCGGCACCCACGGCGGAGACCACAAGGGCGGCGCCCGCGGCCGCCACGGCGCCCAGGACGCCGCCGCCAATGACCGCGGAGGCGGCGGCGCCCGCGGCGGCGGCGATGAAGGGGATGGCGACGGGCATCAGCCAACCCTCCAGGCGATGGTGCAGGCGGTGATGGGGAGGCGGACCAGGCCCGCAGGACCGACGAACGCAGCGCGGCCGGCGTCGAGCACGACGCCGAGGCGATCGGGATCGGCAGCGAGGACCACGTCGCCCGCGCGGGCGAAGGGCACCGGCACGCGTGGGTGGCCCGTGGTGTCGGCCATCGTCGCCAGCGTGGGACGATGCTGCCAGGGCGGACGCTGCCCGGTCACCGCCACCACCGCGGCCATGGCGAAGCGCCCGCAGTTCCAGCGCGCCGCGTCGAAGGGCCGATGCTCCGCAGCGGTGATCAGCGCTGCCAGCCGCTCCGGCCAGTCGGGCAGCCGGGTCACTGGTTCGGCAACCGGATCTCCGCCTCCTGCAGGGCGGGGACGAACTCGAAGAACCGATCGCCGGGATACTCGGCCTGCTGGTCGGCATCCGTGTAGCGCCGCACCTCCGCCCGCTCGAGGTCGACCAGCCGGCTCTCGCAGGCCAGCGCGACGGAGGGCTCCGCGCCGTCCGTCACCTCCATCGTGTCCATCAGCCCCGCCCAGAGCGGGAAGGGGTCCGCCACGAAGGCCCCCTGCGCATCGAGTAGCGCGCCCCACAACGTGACCGGCCGCAGGCGGTAGCTCCGCTCGGCGAGTGCGATGTCCACCACCTCCTGGGGCACCGGCGAGAGCGCCAGGGTGAGCCGCACGGCGCGCAGCTCCACCGTCTCCTCCACATCCGAGATGGCGCCGATGCTGCCGGCGCCCTCGAAGACCTTCCCCGCCCAGTCGAGTGCCCCGAGCCCGGTCCAGACCCGAAAGGGGCCGGTGGCGAAGTCGAGCTCGACCAGAACCACCGGCGTGGCGATCGGCGCGGTGGCAGCGGCCGCGGCCTGGTTGCTGAGGCGTGGGGTGCCGGACATTACAGCGCCTCCTCCATGCGGATGGTGACCGCGGCGAAGGGGCCGGGCCGCGTCGGGTTCGCCGCCTCGTCGTCAGAGACCAGCCGCATCAGCACGCTCGGCAGGGAGAGGATCAGCGGCTCGCCCACCACCACCGCGGCGCGCAGCGGTGGCGCGATGGCAATGGTCGCGGTGCCGGCGCCGGAGGCCATGACCGCGGCGGTGGCGATGTAGAGCCGCCCGCCGAGGCCGATGTAGTCGCCGGCACCGACCGCCACCGAGCTGGGCCACCAGCCCTGGGTGACGATGGATAGCGCGCCGCGTGGCGCACCCGCCGCCAGCGACGGGTTGCCGGATCCCACCACCAGCCCGGTGCCGTCCGTGAAGATCGTCGCGTCCGAGAACGAGTACGGCCCGGTCGGCACATCGCCCTGGCTGCGCGGGTCACCGGTGCGGTATTCGCGCCGCCAGTCCCAGATGCGGACCGTGTTGGCGGAACCCGCCAGGGCCGCCAGCAGCCCATCCATCGCGCCGGCCTGGACGCGCCCCAGCGGCTCGAAGCTCGCCTCGGCCACCCAGCGCGCGCCCTCCCGCCGCAGCACCTGCGTGGCGCGGGTGACCGGCGAGACAAAGCGCAGCGTGTTGTGCTGGAGGTAGAAGCTCAGCCGCGACGGCCGCAGCGTGGCGGGCCAGGCGTATTCCGTCATGGCCCTATCCCCGCACGATGGAGGTGGCGCTGCCGCCGCGGCGGATGGCGTCGAGCGTGGCCGCGCTGGCCTGCCGGACGATCTGCGCCGAGAGCACCCGCAGCCGCGCCTCGACGCCGGCGTCCGCCCCGCGCGCATCGATGGTGATGCTCTGGTTGATCACGGGGCCACCGGGCGCCATGCCGTTGGGCAGCACCGTGCCGCTGCGGTTCGGCACGAACCATTCGGGCCCGCGCTCGCCCACGATGTAGGGCTGCCCACCCGCCACCGGCCCGCCCTCGGCGCGGAACAGCCCGCCCAACGCCGTGCCCAGCCCCGAAAAGATCGAGCCGAAGTCAAAGCCGCTGAGGCTGGAGGTCACCGCCGTGCCGAGCGGCTCGGTGATGGTGCGGCGGACCACGATGCGGGCGATGTCCTGCAGGATGCCCTGCAGCACCTTGGAAAAACTCTCGCCCTTGATGATCGCGTCCTCAAAGGCCGACGAGAAGGTCAGGCCGAGTTCGCGCGCCGTGTTGCTCGTGCGCTCCGTCGCCTGCTGCACGCGCTGCTGGCTGCGCTCCAACTCCTCCAGCGCGGCATTGGCCTCGCGCGAGATGGTCTCGTCGGGGATGGGCTGGCCAATGCGCTCGGAGCGTTCCACCAGCCGGCCGAGGGTTTCCAGGCGGCGGGTGTAGCGCTCCTGGGCATTCTCGTTGTTCTGGATCAGCCGCGCGCGCTCGCGGATGATATCGTTGATCTCGCGCTCGGCCTCGCGGTCGGGGCGCGGGATGCTGGCCACGCGCCGGGTGGTGCCCTCGATGCGGCGCAGGGCCTCGTCGCGTTCGCGCAGCGCCAGGGTTTCGAGGCGGGTGCGGTCCGCGGCGGTGATGCCGCCAGCGGCCTCGGCCTCGCGCAGGCGGCGGACGCGGTCGTCGTATTCGCTGTTGATCCGGAAGCGGTCGTCGAGCGCCTTGCGCAGTTCCTCCGCATCGGCTGCGGTGCGGCGACGACGCGCCTCGGCGGCCTGGGCGGCGGCACTCTCCTGCTCGGTGCGCTGGCGCTCGCCGGCGGCGGCCTCGCCGCGGGTGATCTCCTCCTGGAGTTCGCTGTACTGCCGGCGCAGTTCCTCCAGCCGGGCAGCACGGTCGACGCCGGCCTGCTGCTGCGCGGTGCCGACCAGCCCGCCCTGGATCGAACCGCGACGTGGCTGCGAGCGGAGGCTGTCGCGGCCGTCGCTCTCCGCCTCGAGGCGAGCGATCTGGGCACGCAGGGCCTCGGCCTGGGCGCGGCGGTCCGCCTCCTGTTCGGAGGGCAGCAGCAGGCCGGAGCCGCGGCGCACCCCGTCCAGCACGCGCGCGGCACCGGACAGGGCGCGGGCGAGGGCGTTGGACAGGCCGATGGCCTGGTCGAGCCGGGCGAGGAACTGGTCGGCGGCGGCGGTCAGCTGCCCGAAGGCGCGGCCGACCGAGAGCGGGCGCGCTCGAACTCGCCATTCAGCCGCTCGACGGCGCGCAGCAGCGCCGGGAAGACCGTGTCGGCGGTGAGCTTGCCCTCGGAGCCGAGCTTGCGGAGCTCGCCGATGGAGACGCCGAGCTCGCGCGCCAGCGCCTGCGCCAGCGTTGGCAGGCCTTCCAGGATGGAGCGCAGCTCGTCGCCCTGCAGGGTGCCCGAGGCCAGTGCCTGCGCCAGCTGCTGGGTGCTGGAGGCGATCTCCTGCTGGCTGGCGCCGGAGGCGATGGCGATACGCTGCAACCCACCGACGAGGGTAGCGACCTGGTCCGAGGTGGCGCCTATCTCGCGCGCCGCGATCGAGAAGCGGGCGAAGGCGTCCACGCTCTCGCGGACTGCAACGCCGGTCTGCAGGCTGTCGCGATATAGCCGGTCGTAGATCTCACCGGCGCGCTCGACCGAACCAAGCGCGGTGTTGAGCCGGCCCATGGACTGGGTGAGCGCATCACCCGCCACCACGACGGCGCGCAGCCCGGCAGCGAGACCGGCGATCTGCACGCCGCGCACGGCGACGTCCAGCAGGTCGAGCGCGCGGGAGGCACGATCGGCGCCGCCCTGAATGCGCTCCAGGCTGCGCTGGCCGGTCTCGCCGACCTCCCGCAGCTCCTGCTTGACCCGGGCGGCATCGTCCAGCGACAGCCGGACGGAGACGCGGCGCGTGCTATCCGCCATGCGTCACGCCTCCTGCGTCGGTGAGGTGGTCAGGACCCGTGGGGGTCAGTGCGCCGCGCGGCGCTGCCGGCGGCGAGGCCCATGCGCAGGGCCAGAAGCAGCTCCGCCGCGCCCCAGCCGTTGGCGCCCATCTCGCGGGCGGTGGCGAGTGCCGCCGGCATGTCGAGGTCGAGGCCCGCCATGGTCGCCGTGGCGCAGGTGGTGCCGGCGGCCCAGATGGCGGCGCCCTCGACGCTGGCGGGGGCGTGGGCAGCGTAGGGGCAGGCGAGGCCGCAGTCGCGGTTCAGTGCCGCGCAGCCGCGGCAGTAGTCAGGGCCCTGGCCGAAGTGCCACTCGGCCCGGGCCCTTAGCCGTTTCCCTCCATGGCCACGGCAGCGACCGGGCCGGTGGCGCGGTCCCAGAAGGCGGCGGCCATCTCATCCATGTCCATGAGCCGCTCGACGGCCTCGGGCGAGAGCGGCAGCGGCTTGCCGGCGGCGTCGCCGACACCCTCCCAGGCGGTGACGGCGTGTCGGGCGAGCGCCTTGACCAAGAACGCGAAGGCCAGGCCGCGGGCCATGTCGGGGTCGAGGTCCTCGGTCGCGGCGCGCAGTGCCCCGAGGCGGCGGGCGGAGCCGGCTTGGGCGGCGGCCATCACGGCGGTGGTGACGGGGCGGATTTCCACGCGGACGCCGCGCGGCAGGTCGAGCCAGTACGGCTCGACCGGGAGGTCGAGGGTAAGCATCCAGTTCTCCATTTGGGTGATCGTGGTCGGGCCAATCGCTGCACGATGCGATACGGCCAGCACGGGAGCTTCGGGCGTACTTGGAAGCCACAACGTACCCAGATCGGGGGCGTCGCCAGGAGAGGCGAGTGGGGCCGCTTCCGACCCAAATCAGACTCTTGTCTTCCGTCCAGCGGCGTCCCGACTTCTCCCAAAGGAGGATCTTTGAGTGAGAACGGGGGGGCTACCTAATGACGCGAAGTGGGACCAAGCCGTCGTTCGACAGCAAGAGTGTAAAAGGTGTGTTTTGGGAGAAGCCGACGTTTAGGGGTGTCGCCCATCCGCCGAAGAAGGGCCAAGCCCAACTGTGAGGGAGTTGACAGGCTTCGGGTTGCGCAAAGAAGGTAGTCTCCGACGATTGGAAGACGAACGACGGATTTTAGCAGCACGAGGACATTGCCTTGATCCCAACGATTTCGGCCGCATGACGGAAGCGGCCGCGGCAGCCTCTGGAGAAACGATGGACACCGCCGAAAGCAGGGTAGCAGCGGTCGCCGCTGAGATCCGGGATCTCGCACCGGTTATCGCGGAACTGACGCGACGGGTCCGAGCGGTCATGATCGAACCGCAGATCACCAACCTAGAAGGACGGGAGCGAGCAGAGACGCTGTTGCCCTGCGAAATCGGAGCAGAGGCCCTTGATCGTTGTCAGATCCTGGTGGCGAACAACGTCGTCGTCTTGGAAACGCTCGGTGTCATCTCTCTGACGCGATACATCTTCGAACTGCTTGTGTGGCTGAGAACGATCCAGAGGACGCCCCTAAAATCTCTTCGTTTTCTCATGCTTTCGCTGAAGGATGGAGAGGATCACACCTCGCAGCATATAACCCACCTGGAGGCCGAAGCTCAGTTCCTCGAAGTGATGGCGGAGCGCGACGATCCGATACCGGGGATGATGGCTCTCCAGGAAGAGCACGGCGAACGGCTAACGGCCGAGATCGTCCGTCACGCTGAAAAGGCTCGAATGGAAGCAATCGATTTCGAGGCTCGTCGACATTTTATTGCATACGCGGCCGACGCCAAGGTCAACGGCTACGGCTTCCAAGCTCATCTGATCAGGGAAAAGGCGGTAGCAGCAGCTCGGGCGGATCTCCAAGCCAAGCAACAGGCACGCATGGACTTCGTTAATCGTTTTAGTCAGTCGCTTATCGACGAGGCTGGCGGCTTATCGAAGTGGAACTGGTTCGACTCCGCGAAAGCCGTCGGTATGGAGTCGGAGTATCAGTACATTTACCGTTATACCTCGCGCCTGCTCCACGCGACTCCGACGAGCTTCTATACGACTTCCAAGAACCTTGAACTGACCGAAATGCGGCTGTTCTTGGAGTACGTGTATGTACGTCTTTTGGACGTAATCGACGTCGTTACCGACCTTGCAGTCCGTGCCGAAAAAAAGTGTGGCTGATCCTCGAACTGACACGGTAATGGGGTGCAGGGCCGCAGCGCAGCCCTTTAATCCCCGAGCGGCAGGTTCTGGCGTGAGCTTTCATTCGCGCAGCGGCATCTAAGGCGCCGCTTCTGACCGGGTCTAGCAGGCTGCTGAAAAAGGTCGCAATTGTCGGTTGTAAGGCCGCTCCCTTGGTAAGGGAGAGTTCGAGCATTGATCATATTGTGGTGCCCTGGCGGGTGATTGGCGCTGTGTATGGCTGATCAG